>MDTD01116173.1_pt1 | contig 40766 bp, 38 predicted proteins | sample 811221 | NCBI WGS metagenome assembly MDTD01 (sample SAMN05326646, study PRJNA326480) | marine metagenome | isolation source: seawater | place: Pacific Ocean: South West | collected 2011
CCTTCACAATCTACCTCATTGATTGACGAGCCGGCATCGGTGGGTGAGCTTGGCAAAGCCGTTACCGCAAATGTTGAACTCAGAAAATCAGGCGTTGCTCCATCATGAACAAATGGAACTGGATATCTGGAATAAGAGGTTCTACCAAGTTGGATGTCTTGCGTTTCAGTAATAGACGTCCCAATAATTGCTCTTTCGATAACACAATTAGTAGGAGTCTCCTCGTTGCACTGACCTAAAGAGTTACCTGTGCACGCTGCCTCACAATACCGGACAAAAACCAATATGGTTAAGATCAGTAATGGTAACAGTCGAACATTCATGCTTAATCCTATACAAGTTTTAAACCTGTGACGCCCAAGCCCGCTTCTAAAGCAAAACTAGATACGCGTATCAAAACTCATTAAGAGGCCGAGTATATACCAAAAACTGTTCAAATTGAAGGTTTTTTGTAAGCTTAACTAAGCCCATGACTGTAATAATGTCGCTAGAAAGAGACCTTGGAGCTTAATGCGGTAAACCAAGACAAAATCCCAAGATATCGAGATAAGAAATTATCGCAGAACAACAATTTTAAGATGCTTCTTATCCAACCTACCTTGAACATCTTTGACACTTATTTGACATAAATAAGTACCATTACTCAAGCTTATTCCATCTTCCCTGGCAAGTTGCAACCGATAAGTATTTCGACCCAAATTACCTGACAAATTTAAGTCACGAGTTGAATCTGTTGAAAATATCCGCCGGCCGGCCACGTCATACAACTTGATCGTCACGTTACTAGCAGGTCTGTTTAAATCATAACGAATATTAGCAAAATCAACCGCTGGATTAGGATAAGCATAAGCATTCAAGCGAATAGGGCCAGCTATCAAGATGGATGACTTTTGGATGCTCAGATTACCCAAACGATCACTTGCCTGAATTTCTAAATGATGGCTACCACGAGCTAGATTTCCCTTGAATTTCGCCTCAAAAGACCCGTCATCCAACTTAGTAACCTCCATACCTTGGCCCGCCAATGTAGCCATAATCGTTTGCGGCTCAACCCCAGAGCCTTGATCTTGAATACTAAAGTTTAACTTTGGACTTCTAGACTCTAAAGCTCTAATTTCCAATGAATCATCTAGTTCAATTTTTGGCGCCACCAAATCTTCGTAAATCGCTAGTCCCCCCAAACGCTCAATCGCGAAAGTACGAATTTCAGATCCAGGACCTGTCAACCATTGTATATGCTCGGCACTTTCAAGAAAAATACCCTGCCTATCTCCTAGAGGCTCCTTTAGACGAACTTGAACATATGCCTTCTTCTTTAATTGAACATGGGAAGGTACTATCTGCTCAAGGTTACGCAATTTACGAAGTTCAACATTCACAGGAGTGTTTAATTTCGCCATGCTCCGCTTGACATCCGTATCCAATGAGCTTTCGTCAATCTCATTGGGGGGTAAAATCGCTAAAGAACCCACAGATTTATCAAACGTATCAGCCGAAAAATCTACCCTCAATCTAGCCGACCTTAGTCCAAATTGATTACCATTTACAACAGAGGCAATGGGAAAGCGAACAACCCGTGAAGCCGAGTTACCATTTAAATCTGTTCCAGATATCTCCAATACACCTTCCTCAATAGAAGATGAACCTGTTAACTTCATTACCGCGCTATAAACTCTCGAACCCAATCGCAACATTGTATTATTTGCAAAAGAAAGGCCCTGTGGATTAAGAATTACCGGGGGCGCGAGCAAGTCTTCACTCGCCACCACTAAAAGAATTAGCTCCGATCGGTAAACCGGATTTTCAAAAAACTTAATATCGTAAGCAGGGCCCGTATCAATCTCGAAACTATTACTTCGATCAATATCCATACGATTCCCTGCTGCATCCAAAGCATCGCTAACTTCAACGACGGCAATCCCATCCCAATTAGCTGCTGCAGTCTCGGGAATGGTGGCCACCCCTTGCCATAAATTAGAACCAATATTGAACTCATCAGTCATTATTGTCTGACGACCAACAGAGGAGCCAAAGGGATCAAAAGTAACCAACGGTGAACTTTGCATATTTTCAGAAAAATGGATCTGCAGCTTAAATTGTCCAATCGTAAGCTTCCCGCTTGACTCGGGGGATAAATCAACCCAGTTCAGAAGGCTAATTTTTGGTTTGGTGCGATCAATAACAAACTTTCGCCTAATAGATTCCGTTCCCAAATTTCCAACTGAATCTTTAGCTACAACCCACCACTCATACTCTCCCTCTCGAGTTAAAACCTCAGTATGAAAAACATTATCAGCACCATTGGTGGCTACCGAAAAAGTTGTTATTAGGCTATCGGGGCTAGAAAGCGTTAGAATATACTCCGCAACATTCGAAACCGGCCTCCATTCAAAATTCACCAATCCTCTAGTCAAATTCTCATTGAAGTCTGGAGCAATTAGTAGAGGAGCAGGCAGATCACCTAAAGATAGATTTACCTTCAATGTGCTTATAGTGGAGTTTCCCGCAAGATCGTAAGACTTAATGCGTAGAAAGTAGTTAGCAATCTTACCCGAATTATTTTCTGACGGCCCAATAATTTCATCAGTGGGCGGCAAAGATCCATCAATAAGCCAACTTCGCTCTTCCAACTCAATGTTACCGTAGGAAGTCTCTATCAAAGGCCTCGTGGAATTCGTTGACGGATCTTTAGATACATCTTGAATATCGGACAACTCCGCCAATTGACCACTTAAAATTGGGTTATTCTTTCGCTTACCCTGGGTACCATCAGTTCCTGGTATCAATTCCCCATCTTCAGTCAAATAGACCATCTCGTATTCAACTCTATCAATACCAGAACCGCCACTAGAAGGTGCTTCGAGCTTTGCTGACAAATCCAAAGTCTTTCCAGATAACTGAAATCTAGAACCATTAAAGTTAAGCTCTGAAGGGCTACCATCTATACTCAGTTGAGGAGGAATACTATCCAATAGAAAAACAAAGGAACGGGTGACTTCTTTTGGACGATTGGCTCGACCAGGACCAAAACTCACCCATCCAGCAGATCCGTCCACAGCAGGGTTAACCGAATTACCAGCATTATCCACAGGTACAGACTCTATCCGGTATAAACCATCCACAGAACCGTCATCTGGAAGTGAAGTAACCATAGCGTTAGAATCCACGAACTCCAATAAAACCCTGTACTTATCATCCTTGGGATCAAAACTCGGCTTATCTGGATCCAAGCTATTGGGAATATGTGTGAAACTTAGCTTGCTTCTAAGCTCCAGATCTCCACCACTTCCCGAAAAAAAGCCAGAAGCAGAAGCTTGTGATTGGCGATATGGGGTAGCTAGCACCAACTTCAAACCACTACGCTCTACATTTATACCAGAACCATAATTGAGCCGCCCCTGAGGATCTAAGGTATGGATTCTTGGAGGATGAGGATCGATTAAAACAGCTGAAATATGACGCAGGGGCGAATTAATTTTCCCGTGATCGGGCGGGTAGGTACTTTCTGTGTAGGGCTGAGTAGTATCCAGTAAAAATTCTTTCCTTATAGGATCAGAAATATTACCCGCATCATCTCGTGCCACAACTTCTACCACGTAAGGACCATCAAATTGACCAAAACGCGGGTCTCGAGTACCGGGTGCCACATTTGCCCCTGGACCACCGGTAGGATTTGGATAAGCCCCTAAGTCCGGAAATGCCCCCTGCTGATCTTGTGAAACCTCAAGTGCAAGTTCACCCTGTGTACCACAGGAATTAGATTCTCCAGATTCTATGGTAGAACTTGTGCTCATTGTTCGAGGCACGGTGTCAGGGCCATTTAGGCGTGCTTTGAAAGAAGCTTCAGAGCGAGTGATATCAAAGGATGGATCAGTCGAGCAAACGCGAATTGAAGCTAAAGTGTTTATTGCATCCAAATCTCTAAGGTCTATAAGCTGTGGTAACTCTGGAACCTCTTTACCAGTTATAGGATTCGTTAGCAAAGGATTATCTGAATCTGCAACAAAATCTGAATTAGAGTCACCTACAGGATCCAGTGACACTTGAATACTACTACCCACGATGTCGGTATTATCAACTTGAAAGAAGAAAGTTTCGATGGTGGCATTACCGACCTTATCAACCAAGTCAACCTTTACAGTGAAAGTTCCCTCGGGCGCTAAACCATTCAAATCTGGATACAATCTATCTACATCAGGTAATAGATAAATCAGACCATTAGGAGGCTGAGTCACCAATGTTCCAGGGACTACTTCCGAATTAGGGTCGGTTACTTCAACTTTTATTACCGAAGCCTGTTGAGCATTTCCGGTGCTCTGATCTGCGGAATCCGCAATTTTATTAAAATCGACTCCCGACGCATCTCCAGTACCACTAAGCAACTCCTCGTCATCAACCCCTATATTAGAGGGAAGATTATAATCACGAACAATCATCGTAATCTGCTGAGGGAATCCATCCCTAGGGACTTTTTGATTATTAGAGGGTATTGTTTGCACATCTCCGGGGTTTTGAGGATTTACCCTATTAAGACTAGGTGGGTTTACATCAATAATTACAGCTCGCTGAATCTCACCCCCATTTAAAACTCCCGAATTTATATCAAGCTCATTACCAGCAAGATCAAGCCCTCCGGCATCAAATTGAAAAGTTGCAGGGCCGGTATCTGAAGGCCCAATTAGAGGTGCAAACTCATATTCTACTGTGACAGGGTCTGCAGCAAATAACTCCGAGTCATAAGTGGCTTGAATGGGCTGTTCTGGAGGATCTCCAGAGCCATTCCCTTGTTGTGCTATCAAGAGCGTCGGAGGGCGCTGCATTGCTTCACTGAAGGTCACCCTAACCCTAACTCTACCCGCATCAATGTAAGCACCTGGAATATTTTCAATCACTTGATTCTCAGTGCCTGCATCTTTTATGAGCTCTACCCTAGTAACTATTGGCTCAATCTGATCTCGAACTACACGAATCAACTTACTATCACCAATATTGGCAGGAGATCCATCCTCAAATTGACCATCTTTATCGTCAGTACCTGCAACTCTAATCAGGTATTCCCCATCAATCTCACCATTAATATTCAATGGAACCTCAAAAAGACCAGGGTTATTCGGGTCAGTTGGCGAAACTACGGCTTGCGGTGAAGATAGACCACTAACAATTTTTAAACCCAATTCCTCAGAAACCTGGGAAGGAGCTGGATCCACAACCCTAGCCCTTACAAAAACTTCCTGACTCGTATAATAAGTAACCCCAGTGGAGTACTCTAAACCATTACCCTCTAGTCCTGGCCCTACAAATACTCTGAGTATATTGATTTCGGGAGGAGTCTTGTCGTAAATTACAGGTAGTGAATTACTACTCGTAACCTCTCTATTTGTCTCCACCTGAAATACCGCTATTTGCACATTCTTCTGGCCCGAATTAGCAAAGAAAACAGTCAATCTCTGATCTGTACATTCAGACTCAGTAATACTGGTTCCGGAGTCGCTTGGATCTGATAAAACCGGGCGAGCTGTATAGGTAGTACCTGGCCCTCCATTATGATTAAACGTTATGGGAAATTGTGAAAAGCTAGTCCGTAGTGAAGCGCCATCATTCGGTACATTCTGTATTTCCACACTGTCAATACTACACCCTGGGGGAAGGAATGCCGTAGTACATTGCTGCTCGCTTACACTACCCAAACTGTTCCCAGTACAGGCGGCATCAAGCGCCTGTACGGAAAACGCAAATATAAAAAATGTTAATATCCAGTTCATCAAACGCGGGCTTCGACTTATTCTGCAATTGAAAATCAAATTTCCGATTTTGAATTCACTTACAGCAGTGTTCCTAAAACTGTTATCATTAAAACAACAATCACAAAATCAATACATTCCAATTCCATCGAATACTAACAAAAAATGACGAAAACCCACAAGATTTATATGCCTTTCAACTGGAAACGCACAAAAAAGCTCACATTTACATTCATTTTGATTAACGCGACTGCACTTATCTTCATGATAAATAGTCGCGGTATCCTATTAGATGATGTCAAGATTCGAAGTCAACTCACGGGCTACTACGCGAAGCATGAATTACGGAGCATAATGACTAGTTCAGCTTGGATTCCAAAGCTTAGTTTTCTAGTACTACAACTGGATACTAATTCCGGGAGGACGCCCACCGAAATAAACTGGCAAAGTTCATCGGAAGAATTTAGCGGGCTCACCTTAGGGAAATACTGGATGCATTATAAACCAGAATCTAAACAGATTTTAATACCCTACATCATTTTACCAGGAAAGCGTTTAAATATAGGGGTGAATTACGAAGAGGTGGCGCATTCTAGCCTACAACTACCCCAGCTTTCATTGGAGGAAGGTCAACAGAAACACCTGCAGCTTTACCAAGTAAGTATTGATAAAAGGTACTCAAACATTAAAGTGCTCTCAAAAACTCAAACCATTTCACCGCAAAGCACTCCAGTCTCAAAAATATTTGAAATAGAAGTTACCACAGGTCAACCTTCACCTAAACTCTCATGGGAGTATACACAAACTCTCAACACAATAGAGTTCATGGGATAACAAATTACTCAACCCTCAAAATCCCCGTTGAATTGATACACCAGCGCCAGTACCCTAGCCACCGCCTCATATAAATTTTCTGGAATTTCCGCCCCCAAATCAACCTTTGACAAAACCTCCACCAAGTCTTTGTCTTCGTGTATGTATACGCCCGCTTCTTTCGCACGCCGCAAAATCTCCTCCGCCATGAAACCCGCACCTTTAGCCGTCACCATTGGTGATTCGCCATTTTGCGGTCCCAATTTGGGGTCATATTTTAGGGCTACCGCCTTTTTTCTCATTTTTACACACTCAAATCAATCCGCTGAGGCCGAACCCCTTCGTCCAAATAAACCGGGTCAGGGACCTCTACTTTGGAAAGCACAACCCTGACTCCTACTGCCCTAATACCCTCAATACCATCCACAGATTTTGCTATATCCGACTCCCGATTAATCAAGAAATCTATAACCCTAGAGTCCTCATTGCGAAATGTTATATCAAGACGCCCATTTACCATACGAAAACCTATCATAGTAGGCCCCAAACTACTTAAATCAATGTATAATCTTAAACTTCTCACCTCTTCAGAGTCATCCTCGTTATCAACGGTCTCGCGACCAACCACAAGAGTAAGCTCATCAAGGCTACCGTCCGTTAGGTATGGTATTTGGATTATTTGCTCCGAAGGCTCAGATGAGGTTCTAAATAACTTGGTGAAACTCATAATATCCTTGATAAGCTTCTTTAGCGGGTCCAACCCTTTATCTTCTAACCTAAGAAATTCACCCTCCAAATTAAGTGAACCATGCCTTAGCTGAGACTCCAAATCTATTCCACTTCGCTTAAAATAACGTCTCAAGTCCAAGCCCAAATCATCTAGTTCAGGAAAAAATTGACTCAAAGTCCGCACTTGATTGGAGTTCAAACTTTGATTTGACTTCAAACCAAACAGACCCTTCAATAAAGCAACAGTACTACGGTCTTGAAGTAATTGATCACGCCCCAATTTCAGTGTTGAACGCTTAATTGGAAAGCGACTGGAAATAGCCAGCAATAAAGAATGCACGCTCGATTCTGAAAAGTCTGGAAGTAGCGAGGAAAATCGATAAACCTGCTGAAACAGTTCCGGAGTAAGCGATTGCCCCATCTGCATCGCTTTGTGACCTACAAGAAAATTCAACTCTGTGGGCTGGATACCATTAGTAGTGAAAAAGGTACCAAGATGCACTCGTCCACTTGCAGAAGCCCTCAATTGCTGCGCCGACTTCTGTAACTCAAACCTATAACCACCATCGCCTGACTGAACAAATCGACCCTGTAACTGTTGCCCCTCTCTGACGCCAGCACCCTCGGAGACCGGCACTCCTAAAGCTTGACCTCGTACAAGCAAAATTGCCCGCCGATCTACAACCCCCAAAACTCTAGCTTGCTGCAAAGCTCCCAACTTAAAGCCTGTGGGCAATCCACTCAAATTCATAACTTTCCTTGTAGTCGAGAGTTAATCAAATTCATGTTTGGCCTCAAACAATCACTTAAGCCCATCTGCCTAACTAGCCCAACAAAGCCAATCAATTCGGCCTTTGACTTGCTTAGTAATTCGCGCTCCAAAGCCTTCCTATCATTAAGCAAAACTTTCATCACAGGCTTAAAACTTCTGCGATGGCAATCCAGCACTCCCAATCTCTTTAAGGCAGACATATGCCTTACCGTTCCATAGCCCATATGCTTTTCAAAGCCATACTCTGGATACAATTCACCCAACTGCCTCATAAATTTATCGCGAACCTCTTTAGCAACAATACTTGCAGCCATTATACATGGCTCCCTCTGATCACCCTTCACCAAACTAGTCTGATCAATGGCAATTGAAGGTAAATGCATAGCATCAACAAGAATCGCTTGAGGCGTCACAGATAAACCGCTTACAGCAGACTCCATTGCCTGACGCGCAGCCTGATAAATATTAACTTCATCAATAAGCGCCTCGCCAACAAAAGCCCAATGAACACTTTCGGCTCCATCTATAATTTTCTCGCACAACTCAGCCCTACGCTTCGGACTCAGCTTTTTTGAGTCTTTAAGCCCCTCTAATTCGAAACCTTTTCGAAAAACGACCGCAGAGGCAACTACGGGACCCGCTAAAGGCCCCCTACCCACTTCATCAACACCCGCTAGTAATTCAAACCTAGAAAACGCTTTCAAAGAATATTCACCAATTGGATACTGCATGCAACAATCTTCCCTTTATAAATTCATATATTACATCCTTATTAAACACTAAATATTATGTTACAATCGCCCACTTTCCAGAGGCCAGGGGGTATTTTATGTCCAAGGAATGGTTTAATGAAAATTTTGAGGTAATGCTATCACGCGAAACCATTGAATCAAGAACCAAGGAACTAGCTGAAAAGATTTCGGCGGAATACAGTACAGAAGGGGTTGTTGCAGTAGGTATTTTGAGAGGCTGCTTCATGTTTTTCTCTGAGCTAATCAAAAACATGAATTGCCCCACACAGGTTGATTTCATGTATGTCAGTAGTTATGGAGATGCCGCGACCTCCTCAGGAGTGGTGAAAATCGAAAAAGACCTCCAAACGAATATCGCAGGTCGCCATGTACTTTTAATTGATGACATTATAGATTCTGGCCTAACCCTTCACAATTTGAGAGAAATGCTCATGGTTCGAAAACCTAAGTCTATCAAAATTTGTACCTTACTCGATAAAAAGGTACCGAGGAAAATCGCTGTGGAAGCTGACTATAAAGCTTTTGATGTTGAAAACTATTTTGTTGTGGGTTTTGGCTTAGATTACAAGCAATTTTTCCGCAATATGAATTTCATCGGTAAACTTAAAGATGGTAGACAAGATGAACTTGATAGACTTATAGAATCTACGACATCATGAGTAGTCTTTTACTAGCTAATTGCACCCCAAGCACCAATCGAGTAGCTCTTGTTCAAGATAATAAACTCACAGAAATTCATGTAGAGCACTCCTCCGACCGTACACTTGTTGGAAGCATCATGAAGGGCCGCGTGACAAATATCGTGCCTGGCATGCAGTGTGCGTTTGTAGATGTGGGAATCCAAAAGGACCTCTTCCTACCACTGAGTGACATCAACCTTGGAGAACCATGGCAAGTCGACGATGAAGATGACGGAGAAGAATCTCAACCTCCAGTATCTATTACAGATGTACTAAAAGTTGGACAAGAAATACTTGTACAGATAATTAAGGAACCAATTGGCTCCAAAGGTGCCCGAGGCACCACCTACTTAACCCTTCCAGGCCGATACTTGGTTTTAATGCCAACCTCAAGTCACATTGGAATCTCGAGACGAATAGAAGACCCCGTCGAAGTCGCTCGCTTGCATGAAATTGGACTCGGCATAAAACCTGAACATATGGGATTAATCATAAGAACTGTAGCCACCGGTCACTCCAAAGAAGAGTTACGAGAGGATCTTGAATTTTTAGTAAATCTCTGGGAATCTATTGAAAGACAAGAAATGCTAAGCCCTACCCCTTCGTTAGTGCATGAGGAATCCAGCTTATTACTGAAGGTTGTAAGAGACTTATTCAATAGTTCTATCGATGCATTCTTAATCGATAATCGCGATGAATATGAAAAAGTCATCAATTATTGCAAGTTTTTCCCAGAAAACCTCAGGCAAAGAATAAATTTTTCAAATGACACTCTCTTTGAAAAACACTTAATTGAAGAAGAAATCCATCGAGCTATTAATTCTCGAGTTTCACTACCCTCTGGAGGATACGTCATAATTGAAGAAACCGAAGCACTTATTAGTATTGACGTAAATACTGGCTCATATATTGGTACAAATGATCTTGAAGAGACAGTTTTCAACACAAATCAGGAAGCCGCAGTTGAAATTTCTAGACAACTGAGACTACGCAACTTAGGTGGAATCGTTGTAATCGACTTTATCGATATGCTTGTAATAGAGCATCGAGAGCAAGTATATGAAACGCTTAAGGAGAGCTGTCGTGGAGACAAAACAAAGTATAATATTCGACCAATTAGTGAATTAGGCATCCTTGAGCTTACTCGTCAACGCATAGGCAAAACACTTGCATCTCAACTTCTCGAGAAGTGCCCCTACTGTAAAGGCCGCGGAAGAATACACAGCCGCGATTACATGTGTAATAAAATTTTTAGGGAGTTGAAAAAGTTCTGTGAAAGCAGACATCATGCAGATCTTGTACACGCTACATGCCACCCAGAAGTTGCTGCTATTTTACTTGAGCATGATGAATACAACTTTAAGCAGTTAGAGAAAGAAACTAATACGAGGATTTTTGTTCGAGGAGATTCTAACTTCCATTTCGAAAATTTTCGTTTCTCCTGAAAAATTAAAATTGACTGCACACCCCCCCTTGGATATACTCTCACATCTCGATTTTGCACGTTTGAATTAAAACGGCAAATTTTCTGTTGTCATTTTAGACGTGTGGGGTTGAGTATGGAGGCAGACATGTACGCGGTTATCAAAACTGGTGGCAAACAATACAAAGTTGAAGAAGGAACTGAAATCAGAATCGAAAAGATTGCTGGCAAGCGTGGTGACGAAGTTGTATTTGACGACGTCTTACTAGTCGCGGATTCCAACAATCTACATGTTGGCAAATCTGTAAATGCCAAGGTTACTGGTACAGTAGTTATTGAAAGCGGTGAGGTAAAGGAAAACGGTAGAGTCCTAGGACGCCATAAGAAAATTCTGGTTTTCAAGCAAAGGCGTCGCAAGCGATATCGTCGCATCCAAGGTCATCGTCAGTACTTCACAGCTGTAAAAATTACTGGGATTACAATTAACTAGTAATTTTGGTGGGTGTGTTAGTGATTCATGTTCATTTAGATTTCATGAATTGCAAGCTAATGGAGTTGCGAGTAGAGGGGCACCAACAGAAAATACCTACTGGTGAATCTCTTGCTCTAGTATGCAACGCTACCTCGGTCATAGTTCAAAACTTTCAAGAGGCATTACTCCAGTTAGTAAGTAAGACAGACTTTGAATTACAGAACCGCAAAGGTCTTTGTATTGTTAGTCGAAAAAGCAAACATAGACTTGATAATAGAGAAGAACAAACATTAGATACAATTGTAAAGGTGAGTTTAATCGGATTTAAGAGGCTAGAGAAGCAACATCCGGAACACATAAGAGTTCACTTAAAAGACAATTAGAGGAGACCATCATGGCTCACAAAAAAGGTGTTGGAAGTAGTTCAAACGGAAGAGATTCTAATCCTAAATATTTAGGGGTTAAGAAGAGCGGCGGGTCAGCCGTTATAGCTGGCAATATTATAATAAGACAACGAGGCTCAGCTGTGCACCCAGGTAAGAATGTGGGAATGGGAAAAGACTATACACTGTATGCCCTGAGCGACGGAATCGTTACATTCGAGAGAATGGGTCGCAACCGCAAGAAAGTTAGCGTCTACCCACAGCAAGCATCTGCATAAAGTGCAGAGAATCAAATTAATCCGAGGCTCATGAAAGCATACCTTAGCGTTGTTGGAAATTTACTCTTCCCGGGCCTTGGACACTACTACATTGGAGAAAAGGGCAAAGCACTATGCTTCGCTCTTGTTGTGCTATTTACTTATTTTGTTGGCCTAAGCCTAGACCTGCAACATTATTATTGGTACGAAGGTGTTAAAGGCGGAAAGCAAGTCATAATTTATGATGACAGCGCTATTGCCCATAAAACTATCCCAAAATTTATAAACCCCCAATTTGATGATGGAATATTTCTTTTCTCACTACCAGACAGAACCTCAAGCAAAGCTCTAACTCTGGAAGGCCATACCCATCCAGGTCTAACTTTAGAAGTCATCAATGAAAAAACTCTAGATAAAATCCAAGTACAAGCAGACTACAAAGGATTCTTCAAGTTTGAACCGATAGCCTTGCACTCTGGAGAAAACCCAATTATATGGCGCGTTGCCGATCAATTTTATGCAGAACCAGCAGGGCGACAAATTGATGTCCCTCATTTTAATTCAACTAATGCGCGCTATAAGCCAGGAACCCTTGAAAAACTTTGGCACTTTATATACAAGGTAATATTTCCAATATTAACTACACCTTTGCTACACTTTGGCGGTGGATATTTTCAAGGCTTGGTAATTAATTGGTGGGACATCTTTCCGCTCGTAGCAGACGAACCCAGTATACCCGCACCGCTACGTGATGTAGGGTTTTATTTCGTAATTTTGACTTGTATGTTCAACCTTTTAATACTTTTTGACGGTTTTGATACAACATTTAACAAACAAAATCGAAAAGGTAAATTCTGATGTTTACTCTTCAAATAGTACTCAGTTCATTTCTCATACTCAGCTGCCTACTATTCTCTATAGTTTATTGCTTAATTGACAACCATTCGAGGTTACACAGTTACCGTGATTTCTTTCAGAATATGAAGCTGTATTTAGCTGGCTTTATTGGATGTGCTCTAATGCTCAATCTTCTCCAAGGAATATTTGGTCAATGAAACAGCACGTATACCTAACCATCATAGGAAAAAACGAGGTAGGTATCATAGCTTCTATTAGCAACTGTCTACTGCATTACAGAATTTCTATACAGGACATCACTCAAAAAATATTAGACGAAAAATTCGTACTATTTATGGTGCTGGAATGTGAATCATATTTGGACGTTCCAAATCTACAAACTCATCTAGAAGAGGCTGTCCGACAATTTAAGGTTAAGATCATGTTGGCTCAGGAGGATCTTTTTAACTCCATGCATCGAATATAGGCATATAAATGACTTTTCAACTAGGCGAAATACTAGAATCAATATCTTTTGTCAGCCAGGACCATTTTGATATTCGAACCGTAACCATGGGCCTAAGCCTAAGAGAATGCCAAGGAGCAAGTGACCATCTCATCGCCAACTGTGTATATGACCACATCATGAGATCAGCCGAGTCACTGGTTCCAGAGGTTAATAAAGTTAGCCAGCGATTTAATGTTCCAGTAGCCAATAAAAGAATATCGCTTACACCGGTTGCAATACTATGTGATGGACGAAATGCCACAATCCCACTAAAAATTGCCAAATCTATAGACCGTGCTGCTGAACAATTAGGACTTGACTTCATAGGAGGCTATTCCGCTATCGTCGACAGAGGAATAACGCCTGGGGAACAACACCTAATTGACAGCCTGCCGGAGGCCCTAAGCAGCACTAAGAGACTTTGCAGCTCCTTCAATGTTGCCACGACCAGAAGTGGTCTGAATATGGATGCAATCTCGCTGATTGCACAAAGAATGCTAGAGCTTGCAAACGCAACCCGTAATCAAGATGCTATTGGCTGTGCGAAATTAGTAGTGTTTTCCAATGCCGTTGAAGATAACCCCTTCATGGCTGGTGCGTTTCATGGCATTTCAATGGGAGAACGATGCATTTCCGTTGGTATTTCAGGGCCTGGAGTAATAGCTCAGGCGTTGCGCGATGCGGGCCCCGAATTAAATCTACATGAATTAGCCGAAGTAATAAAAAAGACATCCTTTAAAATGACACGAGTTGGAGAACTTTTCCTTGGAGAATGCTCGAAAGCTTTGAATGCAGAAAGAGGCATTATAGACGTATCACTAGCCCCGACACCACTTCCTGGCGATAGTGTGGGAGAGGTGCTTGAATTAGTGGGTTTAGAACGTGTGGGAGCTCACGGAACCACAGTAGCCCTAGCCCTAGTGAATGATGCAATTAAAAAAGGCGGAATGATGGCGGCCTCAAGAGTCGGAGGCATGAGCGGAGCTTTCATACCTGTAAGTGAAGATGCCAACATGATTCAATCGGCCGAATTAGGACATTTGAGCTTAGCAAAACTAGAAGCACTCACCTGCGTTTGCTCAGTAGGTTTAGATATGATCGCCATTCCTGGTGACATACCTGCATCCACTCTAGCTGCAATTATTGCCGATGAAGCTGCTTTAGGCATGGTCAACTCAAAAACGACCGGTGTCCGAATTATTCCTGTACCGGGCAAAAAAGCTGGCGAATGGGCTCGTTTCGGCGGACTGCTGGGTGAAACTCCTATACTTCCTGTAAGTACGCTCTCTTCAGAGGGTATTTTTAAACGAGGTGGCTTTGTGCCTACCCCCTGCCAAGGCTTCAGGAATTAATATGGGTTTTCCGAGACTGTTGGATCGCTACATTCTTGGGGAGATAAAAAAACCATTAATCTTCTCATTTTTTATTTTTGCCAGTCTCTGGATTATTAACCTACTGATACGTGTCCTGAATCTTGCTATCAGTAAAGGTATTGGATGGGAGGCACTATTTAAACTGGTTATCTATTACCTGCCAACCGTTATCGTAACAAGTGCTCCTATGGCTGTGCTAATGGGATGTATGCTAGGGATGACTCGATTAAATAATGATAGTGAGATTATCGCTCTGAAAGCAGCCGGCCTGAGTCCATTACGACTAATCAACCCACTACTTTTGCTTGGCCTAGGAGTTTCTCTAGTTATATTTTTTTTGAACGAAAAAATTGTACCTGTAGCAAAATTTCTGTCTCAACAAACTTATATCAATGAAATAACACTTAAAAAGCCATTGCCGAAAGTCGCGAAAAATATGTTTTTCGACGGTGGTAGTAAATTTAAACTTTATGTACGCGATTATGACCCAAAAACAGATTCGATGCTCGACATCAGCATGTTTCAATTCAATAAAGATAGCTATCCGAGTTTAACTCAAGCCAGTCATGCCAATATTCAAAATGGCAATCTTTGGGTATTTAAGGATGGAAAAACAATATATTTTGAAGCTGATGGATCCGTGAAGTATCAAGTCAGGTTTGCCACATGGTCTTATCCAATCAGTGATCGATACGCCAACCATGTAGTAAGAAACCCCGAGAATAAAAGTCCATCAGAAATGAACATGACGGAACTTCGTGACATAATTAAAAGGCGCGATCAACGAGGTCTTAGCACCCGTGAATTTGAAACTCAAATGTACTTTCGAAGCGCATTTCCATTCGCAAGTTTCTTCATGGTATTAGTTGGTGTCCCTCTCGCAATGAGGCATGCAAGGGGCGGTAAATCCAATGGATTTGGCATTAGTATATTAATTATGATTGTCTATTACATTTTACTATCTACTGGCAAAAGCTTGGGTGGCAATGGAACTTTAAATCCACTGGTAAGCAATTGGGTTCCCAACTGTGCATGCTTTTTACTTGGTCTATGGTTCCTGAGTAGAAGCCGTGTTTGAATTATTTTAAAAATGAATTTAAATCGCCATGCCTCAAATATTAGATCTAAATCTAAAAATTCACAGCTTCACTCATTATGAATACAATAAGATGTGGGAAGCTTTACCAATTGAGTACGATTATCTTGAAACCATATTTGGACGATTAAATACAGCTCAAAACTCCTTTGGAATCTGTCACTTAAGTTTCCATCAACCTCTTAATAATTTCATTGAACGGTTAAAACATGACTGGCCTAGATCAGTCGTTGAAAAAAAAACTATGACCAATGATTTAAAGCACCAAATTTTGCTTAGCATTGGTTTGAAAACACCGAGTGGTGAGTCAAATTTCCATTCTATAAAACGAATCCCAATAATATTAAAAGGAACTACTTTTCAAATTCAAGTATGGCGAGAGCTTACCAAAATACCATTGGGAAGAGTGTGTAGTTATTCTCAAATTGCCCAACAAATAAATAAACCTAAAGCCACTAGAGCTATTGGCAATGCTATTGGTAAAAATCCAATAGCAATACTGGTCCCTTGCCACAGAGTGATTCGAAAGGATGGACTCATCGGAGAATACCGCTGGGGAGTAAATAAAAAGATCGACCTACTCAGGTGGGAATCTCCGAGAAAAAATTACAAACTAAATTGCAAGCCCAAGTCGATCGAAAAATTTAAACCAGAAGCTCAGAATTAAATCGACCCCATTGAATAATTCTCGGGGAAACATTCGAATCTCGCCTTTATAATCACTCTTAAGAGCTAATTTCTTAAGGTCAAAGTAATCATGTAAACCAACTTTCACATCCTGAATAACACCGTTACGATCTATAAAAAAAATAGTCGGTAACCGAGTCACCTCCAAAAATGCTTCTGCAGGCTTCTCAAGCTTACCTATAGTATATTCAATGGAATACTGTTCTCGTGCATTTGCAATAGTCGCCATTCCTTCGGAGCTTATACCTATTACCGTTATTTCCGAATTTTTATTCAGTGAGTTTAAATGAGGAATTTCACTCACACATGGAGCGCACCAACTAGCCCAGTAAGCTATAACAAGCTTTTGATCAATGAACTGTTCCGAATTTATTAAATTTCCTTCCGGTGTCTTGATAGAGAAAGAACCTAAATGAACGCTCTTCCAACGGATCTGCAAAGGATCCTCAGATCCATATATAAAGCCACTGTATAGGGTAAAACTAAAAATTAGTAAGCAATGTACAATTCCGAGGCCACCTAAAATATAACCAGGATAAGCAAGAGCTCGAGTTTGAGAATCTCTAAATAATGAGTATGAGATTGTGCAGCTAAACATTGCAGGAATTATTCCAATCACTAGAAAACCTAGAGGGATCGATATAAATCCTAGAAAATAAGATAGAATCGCCTTGGACCATGAACGCCGCGTACTCATTATCAAATACTAACACCAAAAAATAAAAAAGGGCTGATCAAATTATGATCAGCCCTTTTTTGGGGGAAAATTTATTGTAAAACTTTAACTAAAATCCGCGCTCAAGTGCAATGCGATATCCACTATGTTCGATATCCACTTCATCATCATCTGACTTCGCATCTAATGCATAGCCTTTTAGTCCCATTGAAAGACGCCAATCATCTACGTTTTCTGGACGGAAATAGTACTTTGCGCCTAGATCATATTCTGTCAAACTTGTATCGCTATAACTGAACAATTTAGCCTGAGCAATTAAATCTATATGATCACTCATATTCTTAATCATTTCGACACCAAAAGTGGGCAATACCACTGGCCCATTAATAGAAGCAGTAGTCCCTCCGTTGGCTATACTCAAATCAAAATCTAAGTATTTTAGAGAAAACAACCAGTTAATACCAAACTCTCCTCGCTCGCTCCTAACCCATTCTCGCCGATAAGTGAAATCAAAATCCGAAACACTTTGATCAAAAACTGCTCCAGTATTAAAGTTCTGATTATCAAAACCTTGAAGTTGGCCTGTGATGGTAGACTGATTATCTAAATTTAAAAACCTAAATGATATAGCGTGCTTAAATAAATCTACATCAAAGCCCGCCTCCAAATATGTTCCAGAACTCTTACCAATAGTTGCTCGATTTACCCCGTCTGAAATAGAACCATCCATATCGGCGGCAATTATGGCTATATGACCATCATTTTCATAATGAGCATCCTCAAAGTGACGCTCAACAATAGGACGTTCCTCGTAAACCTCAATTTCCTCTGGAACTCCAAATGGATTTCCATACCGAACCATTTTTCGCATTCGCTTCGTTCTTACTGCGCCTCGATCTACATACATATCCTCATAAGATCTTTCATATAACTTTTGACGCTCAACAAATGCCCAGTACTTATCTTCATTAATATAGTTTGTAAATGGCACCGCAGCTGGCGAAGCTATTTTCTCTCCAGTAACCTTATTCCATGCAGCTTTAGAAATCACTTCTCCGTATGAATTGTATACTATTCTGAGCTTAGCAACTGTGCTTTCAATCTCATCTTTAATAATTGGCTCGGCTAAAACATCAAGGCTAATTTTCAAATCTTGGCCCTTACGCCTATCCCAAGCATGAATAGATATAATATTACCCTTCTTATCATAGGAAGACTTGATAATCGTATGCTTAGTTGTTGAAGTCCTTACGATAGCTATTTCATCCCCAATTTCTACAGGTTTATCGAGATAAGACGTTCGATACGGATACCACTCTCCTTGCTGCGTCTTTTTCATCATAGGTGGAGTCTTCACACCATCCATTGTTTTACCAATGTAGAAAGGCGAAGCCTTATAATCATTACGATGATGTTTAGCATCCTTATACTCTACATTCTTTTCGAACATACGATCTGACGTACCTTCTTCCTCGAGGCTATCCGATGCAAACAAAATAGTTGCAGAACCGGTAAGCAACAAGGTAATTAAAAATTTACCTGGTTTTTTCATCATTTTCCCCTTTACCAAAATTCTAATTTATTATTTATCCGGTAACTTTTCGTACCTGCTTCATATCAGTGAATCCTTGAATAACTTTCAACAAGGCGTCTTCTCGCAAATTAATAAAGCCAGATTGCCTTGCGGCTGCAACAAGCTCTAAAGGTGTACCACCTTGTGTAATTAGTTCTTGGATAGCCACCGTATTTTGTAAAATTTCATGTATCCCAAGCCGGCCCACATAACCACTACCCATGCAATATCCACAACCTTTACCCTCATAAACCGACTGTGTTTTCAGCTTGTAACGATTCGCGAACTCCTGCAATTCTTCATCGAGCCCAACAGGTCGTCGACACTTTGCACATAATCTTCGTACTAGTCTCTGAGCAATAGAACCAATTAGCACGGAGCTAACCAAAAACTTATCCACCCCAATTTCGGTTAATCTCATAACTGAGCTAGCTGAATCATTAGAGTGCAGAGTACTCATTACATAATGCCCGGTCATTGCGGCTTCGCAGGCTATCTTTGCCGTTTCTGAATCGCGAATTTCTCCTACAAGTATGATATCTGGAGCTTGTCGAAGAATAGATCGCAGTAAAGAAGCGAAAGTCAAACCTACTTCAGCATTAACTTGAGCCTGCGAATAGTGAGATATTTCGTATTCAACAGGATCCTCTACAGTTACCACGGATTTTGTAGGATTATACATATATGCCAAACTGGCATACAAAGTAGTAGTCTTTCCCGATCCTGTTGGTCCCGTAACTAACATTAAACCATGCGGTTTTTCCAAAAGATTTGTGAGAAGGCGCATAGAGTAATTAGATAAACCAGCGTTTTTCAGACTCACATCCAATCGATCTTTGAAAAGAACTCTCAGGACTACCTTTTCTCCATCGATAGTTGGTAAAACTGAAACACGACAATCAATTAGTTTACCTTTCAACTGACCTCGAAATCGACCATCCTGAGGTAAGCGTTTCTCTGAAATATCCAGACTCGCCATTGTTTTCAAGCGTGCAACTACTTTCTCTTTATGCTTATCAAATTCGGCCGGAAATTTGAATGCATCTTGAACAATTCCGTCAATTCTGTAACGAACTTTCAATGTGTCATCCTTAGGCTCAATATATATATCAGTGGCCTTTCGCATTATTCCGGTTCGGAGGATAATATTTGTAAATGCAATAATGGGAGTTGTTGCTTCCTCTACATCGTGTATTGTTTCATGAAGAGGATTTCCCTTATCAACGGGCTCTGCCTGCAATGCATCAAGCAAAGGTAAAAACTCTTTCATTCTCTTTTTATAGGATTCAATGGCGGACTTTATTGAATTTTCTGTAGCCGCAAAAATTTCTACTCTTTTACCAGTTCGATGTGACACTTCGTCCGCAATAAAATTAAGATTTAATGGATCACTGTGAACAACGACTAGCGTGTTACCAGAAGCATCTATAGGCAATACATTGTTAGCTAAAATATAATCTTCGGGTAAAGCGACGTAGGCAGATGGCGAAATTTCAACTCCAGCCATTGATTTCATTGACAAATCTTGCTGCCAGCATAGGCACTCTAGGATATTTTCCTCTGTCACCATTTCCAATGCAATTAATTGCTCGCCCAGCCTCAGACCAGTTTCTTTCTGCTGCTTGAATGCCCGTTGCAATTCTTGAGGCGTCACGAAGCCTTTGTGCGTCAGCACATCTCCCAATCGCATTTTAGATTTATCTATTTGCTCTTCCGCCATGGCAGTATTCACCCCTTGATGAATAAATTTATGAGCAGATTCGACTTCCTCAGGAGTAGGGATTAGATATTTTTTAAGTGCAAAATAAATGTTTAATGCAAGCTAAACAAAAGCTAAAGCGCCTGTTTTCCTTTTGTATGAAGCCGCTAATTCTGAACACTTTCTGGCATCTTGATTAGAGGAAGTTTCCCATGAGGTATAGGTAAAAATACCTTCTTAAACAAATGAATAGGATTTTTAGGAGAATCGATCTTGATATCAATTCTTATAAGTGGAATTTTATCCGGTTTCGACTTAATTGGATCATAAACCTCATAAAAACTTTTCTCGAGTCTCCAAGCTGAAAAAATATCTGGAACTAAATATTTTGAGCGAAACTGACTCGAAAACTTTTGCCATTTTTGCACACCAACCTTGCGCTCAAATACATAATAATCTCTGTCATCTTTTCTAACCCTAATCTCCACCTTTTCCACCATGAGCTTGTTTAGGTCTGAAACTGGATCGCTCTTATTCTCATTAGATTCATAATAAAACCTATGGAATTCAATATGATCATTTTGCAAACGAATAATATTTCTAACAGACCGTAGGTCTCTACTGATTGATTCAAGAGTGTTTTGAGCATCCAATACCCTAATAATAGTATCTGAACCCTTGTAATAGGTACGAGCCAAGTTTATGTAGAAAGTGTAAATAATTCCGGCAACCATAATCATAATAGTCGCTACAATCAAAAGCTCAATCAGTGTAAATGCTCCATTTTTTTCGCTTTTATTGTAAAAAATCATATTATTTTCTGCGGTAGCGACTAATCTCTAGTTTCCTAGAATTAGACTTTGAATCTATAAAAACCTGCACAGTAATTTTCAAGAAATCTCTACTTTTGCCTGTAGTCTGAGGTTGTTTTTTGGAGTTTTCCAATCCTTGTTTTCTAGCAAATTTTTTATCCAGTTTTGTCTCAACAGGTTCTAAACGTACAACCCTTCGAAAAATCTTATAATCTTCAGGATAGAACTCATAAGGAATCCCATAATACTGCTTATAAGCTTTTTGAAATCTAGCCATTGCTAAACGAGGCAAATCTTTTTCAGTAGTCAAAATATCACTGAAATTAGTCTCGAAATAACTCCTATCCGTCCTCATCTTAAAAAAGTGGCCGGTATGATTACCTGAGTAAATGCCATCTCTATTTTCGGCTGGTTTGGCGTATATATTCCAGTCAGACTTAAGCTTACTGAATGGAACCATACGGAGCTCTTCCATCTTCTCTTCCATAAGATTAAACGCCATAATATATTCTTTATTTTTAATAACCCTTCCATACGAACTGAGAAAGATATTCCCAAAAGGGATTATTACCGCTGCAACTATTATTAGAGTCATGAGGACTTCTATGTACGTAAAACCTTTTTTACCGCAACTTGTTTCAGAGTATTCCATTGAGCCCATATTTTTCTCATTCAAATTGGAAACAAGTATTTGACCAGTTTGCTGGTCGATAATACTTTTATCCATTTCCTGGTGTCGGAGAACTCCATAGCAAAAAATGACAAACGCCAAGGAACACATTATACCCAGAGACCCCCAAGTCAGCCCGTATAAACTAAATAGAAGTATTGCAGACAAAACAAGAAAGATTTCGATTAATACATACCTAGTACCAAACTGAGTGTCACAGTAGCGACACCTCCCTCTTAAAAAAAGGTAACTCAGGATTGGAAACAAATCTTTGGGACTCAAGACATGTTTGCATACTGGACAATGACTTCGTGGCAGAAAAATAGACTCGCCTCTTGGGATTCTCCAGACCGCCATATTCAAGAAACTCCCTAGAATCCCAGCTAGTAAACCAACTAAAGACAGCTTCATCCAAGTTGGCGATATAGACCAGTAAAATGGTAGTTGTTCAAAGAAGTAAATCTCAGCTCCCATGCCTAAGTTAGCCAAGAATTCTCCCATTGTGTTTCCCAAATATTACGATTGCAAGTCTGACTGCAAAGCTGCTATGTGCTCTGCACTCAGTTGACAATCGAAAAAATCCTTGCCCATAGGCTTCCCATGAAAATACTGCATTATTCTAGAACACAGTCTCATATTCTCACCACGTAATCGATGAAATATATCTTTGAAAAATACTAATGACTCCTTTGCATCGATTTTTCTTAATGCCAACATAGCCTCTCCAACTAGCTCATCATTACGCTCGAAGAGTAAGCATATTATACGAGGAATGGCACGGTCTATTCGGTGTTCCCCTAAAACATAGATAGAATAAATTTGAAGTTTAGGATCATCTACAAACAAAAGATCCAATAGCTGCTCTATTTCGTTTTCTTCAAGTGTAGAGGGAAATTCAAATGTAGGAATCTTCTCAGCATAAATATCCAATAAATTCTCTATCTGATCTCCCCTATCAGAATTAACTACTACGGAATTAGATATTTCTGCCAAAACTTGTCTAGCACTTCTAGACTCATTACCTTTAAGGTGATCTACCAATCGCTGGAAATTACTCTGATCTTGCTTCAAAAGACCTTGAACAACATGATTACGAACATTCTGAGCCTCATCCAATAAACCCTGGATCAGTAATTCAACAACCTCATTGCTACCTATCTCACCAAGTGCAAAAGCAGCTGAAGCACGTAAGGAAGATGAGTCCGATACCAAAGCCTGTTGAAGATGACCCAAAACTTTAGATTCCCCAAGTCTAAATACAGCCACCGCAGCATTGGCCATAATTCTATTGTTACTATTTTCAAGATATGGTTTGAGAATTTGTGTCAACCTTCGATCCCCGATTTTACCCAAAACCTCAATACAGTTAGCCACCACACGCTGATCCTTATGCTTCAGAAACTCTTGCATTTTCTGAATCGATTCTTCGGAAGGAAAGCTTTCAAAACAATGAATCAACCTAGATAAAAGATGAGAATTTAATTCCGATTCGGCAGCCCTTATTAGTAAATCCTGGGACCCTTCTTCAGAGGTATAATAAGGCAAACCCTCAACTGATATTCTTCGCAATGATTCATCTTCATGAAACAAATATGTCTTCAGTAATTCATACCCTTCTGATAAACCCAGTTTGTATAGTATCTTTAAAATGAATGAGGCAACATAAGCCTCTTCCTGCTCAACCATCTTTAAAAGTAATGCTTTTTGCTCATCAGTCACCGAATCTAAATGTTCCGCAAAAAATAGAAAGGTATATATTTTAACTAAATCATCACCCATTGAAAGATTCTCAAAAAGAATAGGAATTGATTTTTCTTTGAATACTTTTAAGACTCTATTTGCAATGGAATGCACCTGATAATTCTCAGAATATAGAGCATAAACAACATCCTCAAGTAATCCATCCAATTTTAATTCTCCGACAACCCAAATAGCCGAAGCTTTACGCTGATTATCAGTTCCTTTCAGCATTAATTTAAGTAGTGGAAGAAAATCACTGTCTCCATGCTCCAAAATTTCCTTTAAGGCAGTTGCCGCTACTCGGTTATTTTCATCTTGTACAAAATAACTTACACGCTGAATAACCTCTTGCTTATCCCGCACCTTAAGCTTGATTATGGATTCGATCGCATTTGCTCTAATCCTAGGCTCTGCAAAATGGAGATATTTATCAATTGGATCTAAAAGATTTGGAGTACCTATGTCACCAAGAATCCGTATCAAAGAAGCCTTAATAAAAATATCTTTTTCCAGTTCAAGTTTATCCAAAAGTAAGTTGGTACAACGACGATTCGCCACTCGAGATATAGCTTCTACGGTTTGAACTCTAATAGTTCTAGAAGGGTGTGCCAAATTTTTAGCCAATTCAAAAAATAAATCATATTGCTGGGATTCAGTAAGTTCAAATGGCACGAGGAGATTCCTTCCATCCGTTGAATTTATGTACTTTAATCAAATCGCCAGTAGCTCTAACGAAAATTGGCTCACAAGAGATGGCATGAATTTCCGAATCTAGTTCACAAAGAGTCAACTCATCAATAAAAATTTCGTTCCATCCTGCGGCTTTTACCAAGGACTCCGCCACACCAACTTTGCGTCCTGCCGTTCTGAACACTTGATAATCATAGCCCATGTTACCCACCAAAAATTCTCCTAGAATCATGCTAGCACCAATACGCACGGACTTTGAAAACCACTCACCATCCATCAACTTTAACTCCTCTAACAGTCTTACCAACTGATGTATGACGTAGCTACAGTTAACTCCTTCATGAACCATGAAATTAATCACCACCCGATCATCAGAAATTTCCTCTATAAGAGCTTTACCGTCGTCCATGACTCTCGTAATTGTGCTAATTATATTACTTTTCAATTCACATACTTCCTCATCTCTAATTCCTGCGAACAAATTATTTTCGTTTTTTATCATTAAACGGACCTGAATCACAGGCTCTTTCTTCCATTCAAATTCGATTTCGGGAACATGTAAAATTTTTCTAAAATAGGCTTTACTAAAAAACCTGGAAAACATCTTTTCCACGCGATTGATTTCCAGCTGAAATAATGCCACAAATACAATCGTCAACAGCCCAATTAAATAGAGAAAAACCAAACTGAGATCATTTCTATTCAATACACTATAAATTTGGAAAAAACTGTAAATAAATGCTACAGCGACCAATGCCGACATAAGATAAAAAATTAGCCTACTGGGTCGCCGTAGACGTTTAGTAGACTTAACAGTTTTTTCACGAGCAAGCATAATTAGAAATTCGCCCGCATCATGCGGTATCTCGCCCAGATGAACTTTTTGACTGATTCTTTCAACTTCTTGGAGATAAGCGTCTTCTAACTGACGGGTATTCATAGACATTGCTACTCACTTCCTGAGGACTTTAAACTCGGTCACATAACCTAGCACCAAGATTTTATCATGGTGTCCGAAAGCCTTCAAAGTTAGCAAAATTTAGCTTTAACCTTCTCAGCTACAAAATCTGAAACCATGCCGGGCACATCGCGATATCTTAGAACATCTTTCACAAGAGATGAAGATACATGCGCTAGTCCACCATCTGTTCGAATAAACACTGTTTCCAACTGTGGATTCAAATGCTTATTCATAGCAGCCATTTGAAATTCAAACTCAAAATCGGCATTCGTACGCAGTCCGCGCAAGAGACCAAAGGCTCCAATTTTATTTGCATACTCTGCAGTCAGCCCTTCATACAAATCCACTCTTAAACGCTGCCTTTCTGTATCACTAAAATAAGACAGGAACATCTCCCGTCTTTCCTCTGCAGTGAACATGTAAGACTTTGTACTATTCTCCATGTGAATACCTATTACCAGTAATTTGCACAACTTTAGTGCACGTAATGCAATATTATGATGACCGGAAGTCGGAGGGTCAAAACTTCCGGGATACAGTAAAACTCCTTGTTCATTTATACTTTTCATTAATTTGATTTCCCAATTTCCAAACCTCTTTGCTCAAGCAAAAATCTCTGATTTTCTTCTTCAATGAAGTTATTGAAATATACAATTGGATTGTCTGCAGTTTCATTCACTCTATGTATTTCCCGCATGTATTCTTTGGCTAAAAATGCCTTCGTAGTTCCTGGAACTAGCCAACTGACTGCCTCAAAAAATGGGTAAGCCTCACCATACGACTTCTTAATAATAAAAAGTTTCTGAGCATGTTTAATGAATGGATCCACAGCATCTCGAGCCAATTTTCCAAATAATTTGGTATCTAAATTTGGCTTTTCTCTCAATACATCTAAAGCATTGTAAAAGTTTTCTGAAGCTTGCGTATAATCCTCTAACTTTAGATGCTTTAAGCCTGTAAAATAATAAAGATTCATTAAAAAAACCAAAGCTGTATCAGCTTCCGGACTACTCCGATTCAATCGAATAATCTTTTCCAAGTATGGTTTACAGTTTTTAAAGTCCTGTTCGAAATAGTAGGTGCGAGCAATGGTCATATACTTGTTAAGTAAATGTTCGCGTACAGACTTAGTTAAAATACCCGACGGTTGTAATTCCACAAACTTTTCAAGATTCTTGATGCCATGTCGCAATTCGCGAATTCTAAAATATAAAAACCCCAGTTCATAGTATGAAAGTTGAAATTTTTGATTATAAAAAATTGACTTCTCTAACGATTCAATAGCTTCACGGATTTTTTCGCCCTTGATTGCCCTCATACCTCGTTTAAAGTAGTAAGTGGAAAGCTTCTCTTTCATTTGGACCTTTTGATTCTGACTCAAAGCTTTGTTCGCCAAAGATTTCTCGAGAAACTTCGCCTCATCATCTGGAGTTTTAAAGCCGCGGGTACCATTTTTATCACTCATGAGCTGCTGAGTATTTCCTCTAAGCAGTGTTTGAATACCTTGCAAGCGCTCCTCAACGCCTCCAGTATGGCCAGCTTTTCGCATCGCTTCCAATTCTTTCAATCGCTTTCTTGCGCCAGGATATCCAGGGTCCATTCTCATTAATTTTTTGAGTGCTACTTCCTCCAATACAAGATTTCCATCTTGACGGTGAGAATCTGCCAATTGCCAAAGAAAACCCGATTGATTCGCCCCTAAACAGCTAATGGCTGCAAGTCCAAATATTACAACAAGGGTAAATATCTTCATTATTACTTGAGAGGTGGTAATAGATCATCGTAATTGTTAGCCACATCCTCGGTATCTTCTTCATCCATTTTCAATGGAGGAAGTAAATCTTCAGTGTTAACATTTGATGACATTGGGGGGAGTAAATCATCATATTCTGTAGGATTTACGTCTAACGGAGGCAGTAAGTCGTCATAATCGTTTGACTGAGATCCTCCAACAGTATCCAGCGGAGGAAGTAAATCATCATAATCAACATTTTGACCAGCGCTTTCTGATTCAAAATTTGATAGACCATCTGAGCTATCTGGTGGGAGTAAATCCTTGTAATCGTCCTCTAAGTTTATTGAGCCCTCCGAGTGAGGAGGCTGTAGGAGGTCATCAAAGTTATCAATCACACCTGAATCTGATGAACTCACTGGAGGAAGCAAACTCCCAAATGAATCTATCGGGCCTCCATCTTGATTTGGCGAATCAAGTGGAGGTAGTAGATCATCATATGAATCCAAATCATTTACCACAGGAGACTCCAAAGATGGTAAAAGATCATCGTAAGAATCGCTAACTTCATAATCATTAACTAACTCAGCCTGAGAATCTATAACTAAGGAAGTTTCCATTTCTACCGTGGGGTTCTTATCTTCTATTTCAAGCGGCGGTGAACTCGAATCAACAACTTCAAGAATATCTGTATTAGTCTCGGCAGAATCGGAAGTCTCTTCCGGCAAAGTAGAATTGGCAGCAGAAACATCTTCTAAATTTTTATCTGATTCTAAATCAGGCTTATCAATATCCTCCTCTAGAATCTCCTTTAAATTGCTTTGGTCTGCTAATGAAGCAACATCACTTGTCAACTCGGTAGGCTCACTCGATGAGTCAAGCCCCTTATCATCCAAATCAGTATCGGATACACTTTCAAAACCCTGAATAGACTCCTGAGATTTGTAAGGTGATAGAGCAGACGATAGATCACCAATTTCCACTGGCTCTTGGCTGTAATCGCTTTCCACCTCAAAACCCTTGAATTTTACGGAATCTTTTCTGAGTTGTTCTTGCTTTTCTATTGCCTTCTGAATTTCAACAGGCATAACTCCAGACTCATTAAATTCTTTGATATTATCGATGGCTTTTTCTATAAAGAACTTTTCGAATGAGATCGCATTAGCATGCGATTCTTCAAGAACTTTCAGAGCATCCGTACTAAGCATTAATTCTAAGCTTCGGATCGCTATAAGCCTTGCTGAGGTCTCAGCCTCCGCTAGAACCCGTTTAATAATTCCTATATCCTTCAACCATCGGATTGCCATAAACTCCTACGATGAATTAACTGGCGAATCACCTCCGCGCAGGTATTCTCTTCAGTACATTGCAACAATGAAGCTTTATCAGCTAGAGATTTCACTTTCTCCTGTGGCAAGCTTTCGAGAGTACTATCGTCAAATACCAGGAATACTTTGGCTTTTTCATGAAAATCGTACAATCTTGACACTTGAATAAGTAAATTTGTTTGAACTTTCTCTGAAACATAAATAAAAAAGGCATCCACAGGTGGCTCATTATTTATACTAAAACAAGTCGCCCAGTCTTCAGCCACTATATGCTCAATTTTATATAAATCTGTTAAAGGCGAGAACTCGGATACTCCCGCTTCACCCATCCATAGAGAGACAAATTTTTTGGATATTTTTCGCTCCAATACTTGACCAAATTCCTTGAGAGCAGACTGCCTACTATCAAGATATTTAGTTTGCAAACTTTTATAAGTATTATAAAGGTCCAGAAGTTGATAATTCTGAGGCCTTTCTGCCGAATCTAAAAGCACCTTCAAAAGTTTCAAATAAAGCTTGTCTCGCTTTGTTTTTAAATCCAAGATACTTTCATCAACAGACTCACCCAAAGAGATCGATTTCAATTCTATATCACCAAGACTAGTCTCCATCTCCAAATCTTTTGCCTCATGACGTAAATACGATTGTATTCGATCCCTATAAACCGAATCTTCATTTTTTCTCAATATAGAAAAATAGAAATCAAAAGCTCTCTGATTTTCACCAGCTAATCGGTAGGAGTTACCAAGTTTAAATAGAATTCTCTCCTCGCTGAAAGGAGTCTTATTTTTAGCCAATGCTCTCGTATAAAAAACAACAGCGCCTCTAAATTCTTCTTTAGCGAAGCTTCGATCTCCCTCAGTTTCATCTTTGGAAGGACTTAGCAAAAATATGTAAGTTACTAAAGCAAATAATAGTATCGCAAATACGAAACCAAAAACCTTCTTCATTAACTTAAACTCCCATGAAGTAATATCTCTATTTGAAATTGGGGTTGATATCGCAAAGCCAGTAGAGCTTCCTGCTCTTTCATTTCTGAATGATTTTGCTTCATATCTTCTTTGATACGAGCCTCTTTCTCAAAAAAATAATTGTGGAAAAATACTGATTTTTTTTTATTTACAAGCTCTTCAAATTGCCTTTTATAAAAGACATCCAACCGGTCTCTCTCTTCTAAAAACTCCTTTTCACAGTTGTTTTGCACACTTTGAACTTCCCTTTGCACCCATGAAAAAATTGAATCTTCAAAAACATCTAGATCAGAGCGTTTGAGGTCTGTAGTTTCTGCAGTTTTAACATTCAAGTTTTTCATGAAGCTAACGGGATCAGTTCTTTCCAACATCTTGTTTTGTATGCGATCGTATACAAAAATTTGACATACTTGATGAGAAAGAGGTCTTCGACAACTTAAACGTGCTACTAAAAAGAAACCCTCAAGATTATCCGGAGATTCAAAATGCATACTTTGACTATGCAGATGTTCCTGCAAAGTGCCTAATTTTCGTGTAGCTAGAAAATCATCTGAATCTATTTTTTGAGAGCTTTCAAACTGATTATATAGAGAATCCAAGCCTTTGATTAATTTTTTTAGATTTGTTTCAAGTTGACTCATAAAGAGCCTTTCCCCAGAAAATTTTCCTGCAACTTACGCACCTGTTCAAAATTTTGTCCAGCCTTCTTAAACTCATCCCCCAAGAACTCTATTTCCTTTCTTTGTTCGCTTTTGTCGGAGTACTTCACTAAAATCTCCATGATTTTAGCATCCAAACTTTCGATCTCTTTCAACTCTCCGCTCAAATGCCCCAGAATCATTTCTAACTCTCCAACAACTCTTTCAAATAGCCGAATTTTATGACTCAACAAATTAACTATATGTTCCTCTATCGTATCTTTTATACAAAAGTTTAGAATGAGCACTTCGCGCTCCTGACCTAATCGATGAACTCTACCTATACGCTGCTCAACTTTCATGGGATTCCAAGGTAAATCGAAATTGATTAATATTCTTGCAAATTGTAAATTCCAACCCTCAGCGCCACAATCTGTGGATACTAAAACCTGTGCTTCATTACGAAATCTTTCAACCTGTTTACGTTTTCGTTTAACGTTCATTTCCCCATGAAACTCAGCCGTAGTAATACCCTCCCTCTGAAGCAAACGAATTAATTGCTGCTGTGTTGCACGAAACTGAGTAAACACAATTACTTTATCGCCCTCTGCCTCTTGGGTTACAAAACGCCTAACTTCCTCGAACTTTACTGCTTTTTGAACTTTGCCACAGCTTTCTCTGATACTATTGAAGCTATCTTCCATTTCACCACTTAACTCACCTTTCTTTAATATCCCCTCCAAAGAAAGGCGTAATGCTTCAGGTGAAGATGTAGCTAATTTCTGAAGCAACATTAAAGTAAGCTGATTTAATCCATGAGGTGTACGAGATACCATATAGTAACTCTCACGGATAAACTGAGTCAGACTTTCGTAGACCAACTTCTCTTCTTTACCAGCTACCAATCGCCTCATTAAAACTCTTCTGGGAGGTAATTTTAGGTGCGTCTCCAGTCTACAATTGCGAATCATGTAGCGACTTAGACGCTCTCTTAATGTTCTTTCATTCTGGGGAAGCTTTTTATTAACGGGATGAACATAAGACTTTCTAAATTGATTGGGTGTACCAAGACTACCAGGTGCTATCAGATGGACCAAATTAAAAAGCTCCAATAGCTCATTTTGTATTGGCGTTGCGGTTAGTAGCAACATATAACGACTAGTAAGCCCCTTCACGAATTGAAAGTTCAATGTTTTACTATTTTTTAATTTATGCGCTTCGTCCACGATCACCATATCCCAATTACGGGATGAAATAAGAGAGCGAAAATTACTAGTTTTCGCCAAATCTAGCGAAATAATAAATCGATCAAATTTCATTACATCTTGAGGAGCTTGCACAACTGGTAGATCAAGTTCAAATTTTTGCCCTAACTCCTCCTGCCACTGATGAGTCAGGCTTGCTGGCGTAAGGACTAACAGAGCTTGCATCTGCCCTCGCAGATAATATTCTCGGAGAATTAGACCTGCCTCTACTGTTTTACCCAACCCTACCTCATCGGCCAAAATAGCTCGTCCACCCGTTTCGAATAAAACTTTTCGTACTGTCCTAAGCTGGTGAGGGTATTGATCGACATCATTCAAACCAACAATACCCATTAAATTTGAAGCTCCCAGAAAATTAACAAGTTGAAGCTCTTTCAATGCAGCAAGTACTATGGACCATTGCTCATCAGAATCCCACGTCTTAACCTCTTCGGAAAGAGATTTATCTTCCGTTTCTGAATTATTATGAGACTCCTCACTTTGTTTCGGGTTAGCATCCTCCAGCCATTTTTTATCGGGTTCAACACGAGAGTCTCTTTTTATTTCAATTTTTTTCTTCTTTATTGTTTTTTTCGCATCCCCCAACGTCCATAAAGAGTCCAAAACACCTCGGACTTGCTCCCTAATCTGTGAACTGGATGGCTGAGGGTAGTCCACCTCAAATTGAAAGCTCTGATTAAGACCATCAGTATCTACAAGAGTTTGAGTCAGTCGATCCTCGGAAACTGGTAATACTAGATAAATTCGCCTAGGATCAGAAATGCGACGGATCATACTAATCGTGTCGCCCACATCCAACTTCAACCTCTCACAAATTTCTTTGAGTTCCATACTAAGAAGATAGCCCTGATTTTTTCTACAAATAGAAGACACAATCTTGGAACCTACCACCAATTCGACTTTTTCGTGATCCCTATGGGGAGCCAAAAGCGTGCGGTTCTCCATCTCAAACTGGAGAATCCCATTCTCCATAAAATGATCGGTGAGAATTATCTGGCTTTGCTGTCGGATATCTCCGGCTGGTATGGCACTCATAATAAAAAGGTGAAGACCGAAGTATAACAGTTAAATGCATAGCTTTGGTGCAATTTGAGTATGGTTGGAACTTATTTTTGAGCTCTCAAATGAATTCTTGCCACAAAACATAGCGACTGTTATATTTACCAGCTTCAAAATAGCACCCGTAGCTCAGCTGGATAGAGCGTTTGATTGCGGATCAAGAGGTCACATGTTCGAATCATGTCGGGTGCACTTTCCAAAGACTCGCTCTATGGGCGAGTCTTTTTTGTATGTCTAGCTTGACCTGTAAAATCTTTGCAAAACTAACAATAAACTTCAGTCCTACTTCCAACTCCCTAGTAATTTTCTCAATGGTTTTATTATACTGCTAGCTTTTATAAATGAAAATTGAGTGAAGTTCCATGCCTGATCTAACCATATCATCTCCTAAGCTTATTCCAGCGCCTGTTTGCCTAATAGATGGATTAACCAGGACGGGTAAATCATTGGTTTGTCAGTTATTTCCTGCTCTTAATGGAATGGAACACCCTCATTTCTTTACTTTGCTTGAGCAAATTCTCCCTCTTATGGAGCATAAATCCATATCAACCGATGCCGCAAAAGCCTTAATCACTTTGCAACTCAATGAATTTTTTTGTGATTATATCCTCGCTAGAAAAGCTAATTTCCGACCAAATGAACTAACTTCGGTATTTCAATCTCGACATCCTCAGAAGTTCTTTGAAAATCTTACCAAAGAAGACAAGCCATCTAACCTTGAAGAATTTGAAATAGATAATTCCAGTTACTACTCATTTCTAACACACGATGTAATCACTCACTTTGATGTGTTTGCAAAATTAGAATTACCCTATAAAGTAATTACGGTTTTTAGAAACCCTGTTGATACTGTCTGGTCATGGTATACCAGAGGATGGGGCACTCGATTTACAGAAGACTCCAGAGCCTTTACCGTTCTAGTCCGGTCTGACTCTACTAATAACTTACCCTGGTGGTGTTTACAAATTAAAGAGCGCTACTATAAGTCAAACCCTATGGAACGCTGCATTATGATGCATAATCTATTATTAAATCGTGCTATCCAGAATACCAAAGAACTTAAATGGGATAGAGGGCTTTTGGTTTTAAAGTTTGAAGATCTTTGTCAAAATCCGGATATAGCTATGAGTAAAATCAGCAAACTATTAGACTTACCAGTTCACCATAGTAGTCCAACTTACTATGAAAGGGCACGAGTCCCAAGGCCATTACCCCCTCAAGATCAAACAAATAAATTAGATCAAATTCGCTTAAAATCCAATCCTGATATTTTCAATGAACTCTTGAAATTACAAGAGGAATACAATCAGTCTTTTTTCGGAATCTCCGAGGCTAGAATACAAGAACTAGCAAAAACTACAGTATAAAGTAGCTAGCAAAAAATCTAACTTCTTCATATAGCTTATAAGATCAATTGATATTTACCAATAAGCCTTCCTAAAAGATCTCGCAGCCCTATTTTGACACGTTTGCGACTTATTTCTAATAATGCGAAATTTTCTTTACAATATAGCGGAGTTAATCGGTGCTCACCGGGTTCATCTCGCTCTTCTGCCTGACGATTAAGTCCACTGGTAGTCACCTCTAGAAAATATTTATCATTATCCGTCATTTTGAAGCCATAAAAAGCTGCTCTATGTCGATCCCCACTGACCAAAAGAGTACGCTTAGCAGTCTGATTGTTAAGCAAGTTTAATAATTTAAAACGCTCTTTTGGAAACATGTTCCAGCATTCCCAATTATGACCCGTTGCCAAAACTTGGATTGAGGAAACAACAACCCTCAAATCCACTTTTTCATTAGCTCTCTTTCTTAGCCAATTCCACTGTTCAGCTCCCAACATAGTCTTTGTTTCAGATCTATCTGGTAGATAACGTTTTAATTGATTCCCAGCTGGATTACTTTTCCAAGAACTTTTCTGACTACGTACATCTAAAATTAGAATTTGAATCTCTCTTCCATATGCCGAAATTCGTCTTTCAAGATAGAAAGCGTCTTGCTCATGGCGAGGATCATTTTTATCGATCTCCCACTGGTCTAAAAACAGTCTTTTTGCACGTTGCAAGTGAACAAAGTCTCCGCCACCATCGTTTGCACCCATATCTCCATCATCCCACACACGTAAACTGGGTACGTTCCATCCAATAGCCTCTAAGTTCATCTTTTGTCTTCGATAAGCTCGCCATAATGGCCAAGTTTTACTCTTGAAATTTCCGTATACATTATCCCCTAAAAATACAAAGAATCTCGGTTTCTGCCTTTTCACAACACTAAGAATTTGCATCGAATCCCCTTGGAAGAGGCAAGATCCAAATCCAAGCTTAATAACCTCACAATAACTCAAAGATATAGAGACAAAAAATAAAATTAGAATCCGAATTAACATAAATTAAAACCCTACAGATAGAGAGTCTGCAAATTCGGATTCACGACCAAGACATGCAGCTAATTTTGCAAGATATTGATCAGTTCTTTCCGCAGGATAATGCTCAACTAGTTTCGCACGCACAGCCACAAACATTTCAATATATCCAGCAGGGTCTCGAGGAATAGATGAATTCAGGCCAACCGAGTCTAGTGAAAGCTCCTTAATAAGTTTAGCGCATCTTTCTCTAGGTAGTTTCAAAACAGAATCTAACTCTTTAATCAAATCTCTTTCGCTTAGTTCAACCCGACCATCTTTAAACACTTCAAGTAATAGTGTTTTAAGAACTAATTCCACCATTTCTTGATTGTCATTCTTTTCATTCATTATTAATCAACCTTTTCAGCAGTAAAAGACCGAGTTATATTATTGTGTATAATATTCTAAACAGTATATATTGCGGCATCGTCTAAATAAATGAAAACCCTGTTAAAACCTTTACTGTATCTAATACCTGTGAGCCTGAGCTTCTGGCCACCCATAATTCTTGCAGCTACAATTTATTGGCAACTTAACGGTCACTTACTTTTATTTATTCCTGTGTTCTTATTTATTATTACCCCCATTCTAGATCAGGTATGGGGTAATGACCCCCAACCTGAACCAACCGTAGAAAAGAATAGTCTCGCTCATTGGTATTTTCGTGGATTGCCACTATTCTGCGTACCTAGCTACTGCCTACTAATCTGCACTACGCCTTTAGTGATAAATCTAGAAAATTTAGCACTAATTCATAAATTGGAATATATATTCGCTGTGGGTATTCTTGGAGGAGTAATAGCCATTAATGTTGCCCACGAATTGGTTCATCGAACCAGCTTATTTGAACGCTCATGTGGAGGGATACTGCTAAGCACGGTAACCTATGCAGGCTTCAAGGTTGAGCATATTCGCCATCATCACGTTTATGTTGCGACACCTCTCGACCCAGCAAGCTCCTACAGAAATCAAAATTTGTACCATTTTGTACTTCAGGGACTCTTCAAAAACCCCATGAACGCTTTTTCGATAGAAGCGCAGAGGCTAAGAAAAAAGAAACTACCAATATGGGGCTACCATAACGAACTGATTGGTTGGTACTCATTAAGCCTATTAATTTGCTTAGCATACGGATGGGCATCTGGCTGGCTTGGAATACTTGCATTTATCAGTCAAAGTTTTATTGCCGCCGGATTACTGGAATCAGTTAATTACATTGAGCATTACGGATTACGTCGTAAGCCAAAAGATGAAAGTCGCTGGGAAAAAGTAAAGCCTTGCCACTCTTGGAACTCGAATGTCTACTGGTCTAGCATCTACCTTTTTCAGCTTCCCAGGCACTCTGACCATCACGAGATTGCCTCAAAACATTACTTTAATCTGCAGTTAAAAGAAAATGCGCCTCAATTACCACACAGCTATCCCTCAATGGTACTGCTAGCCTATTTCCCACCCCTGTGGTACCGAGTAATGAATCCACGATTGGACGATTACTTTTCCGGTAATGATCGTGAGACTGTAACAACTGAATAAGCGAACTACCCTCAAGTTTTTATTTAGCAAATTAGAAATTCAGCCAATAAATAACAGCACCTACCAAGATTATTTGTGTCAAGGAAATACTCAGCGTAAGTGAAACGGCAGACAAGCCACTCGCCTTAATATCCGCCCATTGAATGCGCCATCCAACACAAGCCATTGCAAATGCAAGTAGAAATTTGGATATAAGACCAAAGCTATCCACAAGTCCAACAGGTAAGTCAAAGAAACTTCTAATCGTCATAAGAACAAAGAAAACCACAATAAACCACGGCAAAGGAAATCTTGATTGACCCCATCTACCGAAAGCTAAACTCAGAATTAGAAGTAGTGGACCTAACAAAATGACACGACCTAATTTCACCATTGTTGCAAGTTGTCCGACCTGCTCAGAAATAGCAAAACCTGCACCACTTACATGACCTACCGCCTGTAAAGTTGCTCCAATAAATTGAGATGCGGCATGAACATCAAACCAGTCAGTATTTATTAGCAAAAGAGGGAATATAAACATCCAGATAGAGCCCATACCATTAACCAAGGCCACCGAAACACCCATATCCTTTTCTTTAGCCTGAATAACAGGCGCGGCCGCCGCTATTGCGCTAGAACCACAAATTGCATTACCAACAGCACTAAGAGTTATTAATTCTGATGACAGGCCACTTTTACGCCCAAAAAGCCATGCCGCAAGGAACGCCGAGAAAATACTAACTAAAATGATCCAAAAACTGTTCCAACCAATCAAAGTAATTTGATCGATGGATAAACCTAAGCCCATCAAAGCTACAGCCAGACTAAGAATAAACTTTTCCCCGTACTGCAAGCCCGCATGTAGGGTCACCGGAACTTTAAAAATTTGGCCTAGCACAAAACCGATCAATAGACTGTTGAGTACTAGACCTCCGGGCAACTTATCGGAGGTCCATAGAGCTATCAGTAAGACAACAAACGCCGCCGACAACCCCTTTATTTTAGACCCAAAGAACATGTCACAAACTTAACAGATACCAAGATTTGTGCAAATAAAGAACGAAAAAGTATAATTAAGATATGGATAAATCTTGTCCGCAATGCAATACACCAATGTCTATATTATATGTTGGAGCTGTTCAGCTAGACCAATGTAACAAATGTCAGGGAATCTGGTTTGACCATTGCGAATTACATAAAATTGTAAGTAATCCGGAGAGCCTAGAAGCTGAGTGTAGCTCTTTGCTATGGATGCCTGAGATTCCTCATGAGTGCACTAAGAAACGATCCTGTCCGTGTTGCTACAATGCGCTCATGAAACGCAATGAAAGAAATGGTGTGACTGTCGACCAATGCCAGAGATGCGCAGGTATTTGGCTAGACGGCGGTGAGCTCTATCGCATTTATTTGGAGCAGAAAAAATTACGCACCGCATCAGAAAAAATCGATTCGCAGGATAGCGATACTCGAGGACTAGGTGTCATAGAGGAAAAAAAGCCTAGACCCCTACTTTATGATGGGACTTATAAACATATGCAACCCACAGATGGGCCAGGTCGGCAGTATGCATTCGCTGCCATTGGAAAGTACAACGGAGTTTTTGGATCTTGATTAGAATCGACTCATTTTTGAACTAAAAAGTGAGACACGAGGCCAATAGAGTATGATAATTCAATGATCATCGCAGCCAGTATATTGTTACTTAATTTCGTCGTTTTCATCGTGGCGTTCATTAAACAAACAGACGCGCTTACAGACTTCACCTATTGTCTCAGCTTTGTGTTAGGCTCATGGTTGGCATATTATTTCAGTCCCTCTACAGTATCCCTCTGTTTATCTTGTGCAATAACTCTGTGGGCAATCAGACTAGGGCTATATCTCGCCTATCGTGTACATCTAACCGGTCGTGATAAACGCTTTGATACGATGCGAAAGAATTTTGTCAAATTCGGATCCTTCTGGTTTTTGCAGGGTATTAGCGTTTGTATCATACTGCTACCATTCATATTATGTTTTCCCGAAATTTCTAAGACTGCTACAGCGTGGTTAATTTTAGGTCTGACCTTTTTCATAGTAGGGTTAGGTATAGAATCATTTGCCGATTATCAGAAATTTAAGTTTAGGAGATCTGCACAAGACGATGAATTTTGTGACGTGGGACTGTGGAGCGTGGTGCAGCATCCAAATTATCTCGGTGAAATCATTTGTTGGTGGTCTCTGACTATTACCCTAACCCCCTATTTTTCTGATTGGACGTGGATTAGTCTTTTGGGTCCAATTTGGGTGACAATCCTCCTCACCAAAATAAGCGGAATACCCCTACTGCAGAAGTCTTGGGCCAAAAAATATGGTCACTTAGATTCTTTTAAGCAATATCAAAAAAATACGCCACTACTTCTACCTAAATTAAAATAAATTAGACGCAATCACTTGACAAAAAATGAAAGTGACTGTATGCTGATATATTCTACAGTAGATTTCTTTCGGTTTAGGAGGGTTGCCTAACATTTTGTCTGGCAGGCCTTCGCAAAGAGTCAGTGTATGCCGTCAACCGGCTTAGCCGCCCCTTAGGGTGATCGAGTTGAAGTCACAGGCCAGGAGGCAGAGTGAATCAGGTTGAAACAGGAGACGGGAAACAGTGAATGGTCGAACACTCTGAAGTAGAGCTCAAGGTTGAAGAAGGTTCTTTAGCGATCATTAACCTGATCGGGGATAGGATTGAACTTGAATGCCTCATGAATGTAAAAACATTGTAGAGGATGTCGAGCAATCGACTATAGTTTGGACTGAATACTTCAAGGATCTGGGTAACTGCAGGAGAGTCTTAAGCTATTAGCTAAAGCCGTGAACTGAGTAAGCGCTTAGACTCCATCCGAAAGAGCTGTAGATCATTTTTTATGGGTTGCACTTAGAGATGTCGCAGCTCATTTTTTTATTAAAAATCGAGAGGCACGCTTCAATTGAAGCCAAAAGCTTTGCATTTAAATCAATTCAGGCTCAAAAACCTCAACACAATCCCCCAGCTTTACACCCTCTAAATTCTGAATAAATTGCCAACCAAAAGCCTTACTAGGCGTATAAAAACCTGCAACCAATTTAGAACTCTCAATTCTCTCAATAGCTGCCAACGCAGTATTGGCTGTCAACTGGTAGCCATTCACTGTTTGTAAATAAGCCCTCAATCCTGTGCCATTAGACTTTAAGGCATAAGCAACCATATCACATCCCTGAGTTTCGAGCTGGCCCTGATCGGGACCCTTAGCCATCGTTTTTATATATTTACGCAGAATCGACTTACACCAATTAGCGCCCCATAAAATCGCCAATGGCCTCAATAATCTCAACAAAAAAACCCAAGCCGCCTTGGAGGAAAACTCCACCCGAATATTAGGCACACCAGTAGAGTGAAAAGAAGTTGAAACATCTCCCCAAGGAACCGTCATACAGGACCTCTTTCTATTCGCAAAACTCAAAACAGAACTTCTGTAGGCAATCGGGACTAGGCGAAGAACCTCTGATTCCCTAACAGCACCCTTAGTTAAAAATCCCTCAACCATAGTACGCATTGTTCCTTGGCTTAATGGCCCCCGACCATGAACACCTAAAATAAGATGCTCAACATCATTAACAGCCTGAGCCACATAAGAGAGCAGACAGTCAGATGGCACAACATCAAACCCCACCCCTGGCATTACGATAATTCCAGACTGCTTAATTTTGTCAGACATCTGTGCGCACTTTTCGAAAACAGCAATTTCACCAGTTATATCTAAATAATGACAGGAAGACCTAAGACAAGCTTGAAGCATTGGATAAAATGTATTTATGAAGGGTCCCGCGCAATGCAGCACAAGATCAATATCTCGCAAGTCTATGGAATCTCGATCGCAGGCGAACACCCTAAAACTAAGCTCATATTGCCTTGCCAATGCCCTAATCTCTCGACTATTACGTCCCGCCAAAACCGGCTTAAAACCTCGCCTGACTGCTTGATCTACAACCAACCTACCCGTATAACCATTGGCCCCATAAATCATCCATCGCACAAGCAATCCCCTCAAACCCAGATCTTAGGATAAAGATAACACAACAAAAGAACGCAAAATTGTAAAACTGATAAGAATAAGCCACACATAAACGAAGGGAAATGAAAAGGGCTCTCAGAAACGAGGATCGAGAGCCCTTCGAATTCTCAAAATAGAGAATACCTGCGCAGTAAAGCGACTAATAGAGTTTAGTACGCTACAGTCAGTATCACACACAATGATAATAAAAGCAATAGTTTTAAACTATTTGTATTAACAGCTGAAAATAAATCCCATCAAAAGAAAGCAGTCTTCAAGACTTTACCCTATTACAAATATACACTACCGATTCTTTCCAGATTTTTTAGCCTTAACAAGGCCCATTGGTTTCGCAGGTATACCCCCCCTAATCTGCCCCTCAGGGATACCCTTTGTAGCCAAACCCATTGCTCCTAATATCGAATAGTCACCTAGGCTATTACCAGCTA
>MDTD01181187.1_pt1 | contig 40744 bp, 26 predicted proteins | sample 811221 | NCBI WGS metagenome assembly MDTD01 (sample SAMN05326646, study PRJNA326480) | marine metagenome | isolation source: seawater | place: Pacific Ocean: South West | collected 2011
ACGGCTCCTTCTCCGACGGCGGTCTCTTCCCCCAAGCCGAGTGGCTCCAGATCGATGTCGCCGACTTCGGGGGCCTCGGCATCAACAACGGGACCGTCTACGACTTCGAGGCCGCGTCCACCTCGCTCGAGATCACCGGTCGCGCGCTCCCGGGTAACACCGCCCAGAGCTTCTCACTCGTTCTCGTCGACGACGACGGCGACGACACCGGACCGGGCACAGGCGACGAGGAATACCAGTTCGACTTCTCCACCGCGGATTTCGGCGCCAACCCCGACGGCACCGTCCCCGCCGAGCCCGGGTTCTTCTCCGTTCAGCAGCCCCTCACCAACCCGGGCCCCGTCTTCCGTCAGCAGGGCTTCAACAGCCTCTTCGACGGCGACGAAGCCCAGAACTACGGCATGTTCCAGTGGCAGTTCGCCTCGACCTTCGGGTCCACCGATCGCCTTCTCTTTGATCTCGACACCGTCCGCCTCGTCTCCATCATCCCCGCGTACGACTTCAACCCCGACATCAACCAGGACGGCTCCCGAGACTTCTTCGACCTCCTCGAGTTCCTCGAGACACCCATCGATGTCACCAACGACGGGCTGCAGGACAACGAGGACATCCTCTTCTTCATCACCCTCCTCAAGTGCGCCTGCCCAAGCTGATCCGCAGACCTCTCCCATGCCCCGCCCGCCCGAGAGGGCGAGCGGGCGTTTTCTGACTCCGAATCGAAAGCGCCGGACCCGCGCCGGCAGGAGACCGACATGCCCCGCCGCAAAGCATTCACGCTCATCGAACTGCTGGTCGTCATCGCGATCATCGCGCTGCTGATCGGCATTCTCCTCCCGGCTCTCGGTCGCGCCAGGCAGTCCGCACAGGACCTCGTCTGCCAGTCGAACCAGCGACAACTCGGGCTCGCCCTCAACCTCTTCGCCGAGGACAACAACGAGTTCCTCCCCGTCGGGAGCGTCTTCCCCGCCCAGCCCGCGCTCGGCTTCCCGAACGCCAAGGACTGGACGCACGACACCATCGGATATGTCGGGGGCGAGTCCTCTTCCGGATATGTCGAAGAGAACACGCTGGAGAATCGCCACCAGGCGGGTGTCCGCGAGTTCTTCATGTGCTCAAGGGCACTCGAGATCGAGGGCGACTATTTCACCTACAACAGCTACAGCGTCCACCCGCGCCTCATGCCCGAGGTTTCCACCATCGACCGGTGGGCCCAGGAGCGAGGCGTCCCCCAGAGACTCCAGCAGCGACGCCTCAACGCCGTGAACTCACCGAGCACATTCCTCACTCTCACCGACGGCGGGCAGGACACCCGACCCGAGAACCCCGCCTCCAACGCGGGGGGCAACCATGTCCGCCCGATCCTCTCGCGCCTCGACCAGAGCGGCATCAACCGCCACTACTTCGTCACACAGAAGTTCCTCGAGCTCAACCAGGATCCCAACGCGAGTCCTCTCAATAACTCCATCAACGGCGGGGTGAACCGCGACAGAACCGCCGCCGATAGCTTCTCCCCCGCCTCGTACGGCGACATCCGCTGGCGCCACGGCAACGACTCCGTCGCGAATGTGCTCTACCTCGACACCCATGTCGCGCCCGAACGCTACAACAGCGAGACCGACACAACGATCCAGTACTTCTCGGTCATGATGAACAACTGAACCGCCAAGGGCGCCACGCCCCGAACGCGATCGACGCCACGACGGAGCACCCATGCCGCGCGCACGATCCCTCGCGACGATCCGCCTCGTCGCAGCATCCCTCCTCCCCGCCCTCATCGCGAGCTCGACAGCCTCCGCGGGCCCACCTCCGGGCCCCTTCGGGCCGATCCAGCAGACCTACGAGATCCCTGCCAACGCAGCCCGGGTGATTTATGTCGCCCCGGAAGGCAACGCCGCCGCAACGGGTGACGCCATTGACAACCCAACCTCGATCGAAGCCGCGTTCCAGCGCGCAACCAACGGCGACGCGATCATCCTCCGGGGCGGCCTCTACCGCGCAGGCGAGCTCGTCACCAACCAGGGCATCACCATCCAGCCCTATCAGGACGAACGCCCCGTTTTCAAGGGCACGAAGATCGCAACAGATTGGCAACCGGTGCGGGGCGTCGAAGGCCAGCGACTCTGGCGCACCAAGTGGGACACCCTCTTCCCCCTCGCGCCCCAGCCCTGGTGGCGCCGCGAGCGAGAGATCGCCCGCACCCCGCTCCACAAGTTCAACAACGACATGGTCTTCGTCGATGGAGAGCAGCTCGCTTCTGTCGGCTCCGCCCGCGAGATCGACCGAGGCTCGTTCTGGATCGACTACGATCAGGGCCACATCTACATCGGCGCGAACCCCGAGAGCCGCACCGTCGAGATCACCGCCTGGGACGGCTGCATCCTCCGAACCATCCGCCCCGTCCACGGCAAAAGACCCAGCGACAAGGGCATCACCGTCCGAGGCATCGACTTCACGCAGTTCGCCTTCCGTGCCATCGAACTCGAGGGCCGCGACCCGCAGGCCCCATCCGACGAGACCGAGCACGGCAACGACTACACCCACTCCACATTCGAGCACTGCGCGTTCACCCACTGCTCAAGAGTGGGGGGCTACTTCCGTGGTGATCACCTCACCATCCGCCATTGCCTCGTCAGCGACACCGGCACCGAGGGCATCTTCGTGCTCGCCGCCGACGATGCCCTGCTCGAACGCAACATCGTCCAGCGCAACAACAACGAGAGCATCACGGGCTACTTCGTCACCGCGATCAAGATCTTCAACCAGTGCCACCGCACCGTCGTCCGCGAGAACATCATCCGCGACAACCCCGGAGAGTCCTCGGGCGTTTGGTACGATGTCGGCAACCACGACGGCGTCTTCGTCAACAACTTCATCGAGAACACCGACAACGGGTTCTTCTTCGAGATCTCCCAGGGCGCGATCTGCGCCGGCAATGTCTTCGTCAACTGCAACACGGGCGTCAAGATCCTCAATAGCCGGGATGTCCGCGTCGTCGGCAACACCCTGCTCAACAGCCGGATCCAGGTCCAACGCACCGAACGCAGCGCCGAGAACGACCACTTCGACTGGCACCCCGCCAGCGGGCCGGGCGTCGACGAGCGCGAGGGCCACGCGATCATCGGCAACCTGCTCGTCGCCGACGGCGACTTCCACGAGCCCTCGGTCCGCTTCGACCAGGCCCAAGGTCTCCGGGATCGCCTGACCGACCCCCAGGTCGCCGCGATGCACGACAACATCTACATCCGCCGAGGGCCGATCGACAACCACCCGCTCATCATCGACGCCCGCGCGTGGGACGCCTCCGCCTGGAGCACCTACACGGACCTCGAGTCGTTCCGCGAGCAACACCCCGGGCTCGCGGAACGGAGCATCGCCCGCATCGGCTACAACGGACCGCTCTTCCTGGGCGAGCCGCTCCTCCGCTTCGAACTGCTGCCCGATTTCCCCGGCTCGTCCGCTCGCTACGAACTCCCCGACGACATCGCCGAAGCCCTCGGCTCGACAGCACGGACCGCGACCCCCGGCGCGATGCCGATCGCCGACTGAGCCACCGCCCCGCCCAGCAACGACAGTCAGGCCACCGACCCGATCCCATCGATTGCGCCCAGCAGGTACGCCGCCCCCAGCGCCCGATCGAACAGCCCGTAGCCGGGCGTGCCGGTCTCGCCCCAGATCATCCGACCGTGATCGGGCCGAACGGGCCCCGCGAACCCACCCCGCACCAGTTCTCGGAGCACACCCGCCAGATCGAGATCGCCGCACGAACGCGGGTGGGCCGTCTCGTGAAACACGCGAGGGCCCGTCACCCGCACATTGCGCGCATGCACGAACGCCACGCGCCGCGCGAGTTCCCGCGCCCCGCCCAACAGGTCGTTCGCCGGATCGCACCCGAGCGAACCGGTGCAGAAGGTCAGCCCATTCGCCGGGTCATCCACCAGCGTGCACACCCGCCGCATCGACTCAATGCTCGTGATGATCCGGGGCAGCCCCAGCACCGACCAGCACGGATCATCCGGGTGGATCGCCAGCCGAATCCCCAGCGACGCCGCCACCGGGGTCACCCGCTCCAGGAACGCGCCGAGCGCATCCCACAGCCCGCTCTCCCCCCGCGCCGCATACCGCTCCCGCAGCGAACCGAACTCGCTGAAATCCAGATGGTCCCACGCCGGCAGGTTCCGCGCCTCCCCGCTCTCCACCTTCTTTTCAAACGCCGGCATCGCCGCCTCGTCGTACGCGAGCGTCGTCGATCCATCATCGAGAGGCATCGCCAGGTCCGTTCGCACCCAGTCCGAAACCGGCATGAAGTTGTAGCACACGACCCGCACGCCGCTCTGGGCCACCGCCTCCAGCGACGCGCACCACGCGTCGGCATGCCGGGCCGCCTCATCGCTCCCGAGCTTGATGTCCTCCGACACCGGGATCGATTCGATCACCTCCAGCGAGAGCCCGTGCGCCTCAGCCGCATCGCGCAGCGCCGCGACCCGGTCCGCCGTCCACGCTTCCCCCGCCGGCACCCCGCTCACCGATGACACCACCCCCGTCACGCCGGGCACCTGCCGGATCGACGCCAGCGGAACCGGGTCGCCGGGCCCGAACCACCGCATCGTCATCGTCACGCCGCTCATGCTCATCCCTTCACCGCCCCGCTCGCCAACCCCGAGACAAAGTCCCGCTGCAGCATAAGAAACAGCACCAGCACCGGCGCCACGCTCAGCAGCGTCGCCGCCATCTGCATGCCGTAGTCCTGGTAGTACACGCCCTTCATGTTCGCGACCGCCACCGCGAGCGGCATCTTCTCGGGGCTGTGCAAAAGCACCTGCGGCATGATGAAGTTGTTCCACATCGCCAGGAAGGTGATCATCACGAACGCGCCCATCATCGGGCGAAGCAGCGGCAGCGCGACATTCGCGAAGATCCCCACCTCGCTCATCCCGTCGATCCGCGCCGCCTCGAGCAGCTCACGGGGCACCGACTGCAGTGTCGCCTGCCGGAACAGGAACACCCCGAACGCCGGCGCCATCCAGGGCAGCAGCACCGCGAGGTAGTTGTCCAGCAAGCCCAGCCGGTGCACGAGCTCGTAGGTCGGCGCCAGCAGCAATGGAGGCGGGATCACCAGCATCGCCAGCACGAACACCGTCACCGTGCCCGAGCCTTTGAACTTCAGCCGCGCCAGCGCATACCCCGCCGCCGCACAGCACAGGCTCGCAAAGATCGCCAGCGCCCCGCTCAAAAAGAAGCTGTTCGAAAGCGCTTGCCCGATGCCGACATCGTTGAACAGCCGATCGAAGTGCTTGAGCGTCAGCCGATCGAGCGCGATCGCCCCCGATTCGTCCCGCGGGAAAAACAGCGACCCGAAGAAATCCTCCTCCGCCTTGAACGCCGCGATCACCAGCCACGCGATCGGGAAGAGCATCAGCAGCGAAACGGGGAACATGATCAAGTGAGGCCACAACCGCCCCGGCCGGAACCCTCCGGATCTGTTCTCAGCGTTCCCCGCCATCACGCCGTCTCCCGCCGGCTGATGAACACCTGCACCGCCGACGCCCCGATCAGCCCCAACCCAAGCAGCCAGCCCACCGCGCTCGCCATCCCCAGGTCGCCCTGCTCGAACCCCTGCTGATAGAGGTACATCACCACCGTCAGCCCCCGGTTCTCCGTGCCGGGGCCGTTGAGCATGATGAACGGCAACTCGAACAACTGCATGCTCCCGATGAACGAGAGCAGCACGACGAAGGTCAGCACGGGGCGGATCGACGGGATCACGACATGCCAGAACCGCTGGGCGGGGTTCGCCCCGTCGATCATCGCCGCCTCGACGAGCGAGCGATCAACCGTCTGCAACGCCGCGAGGAAGTAGACCATGTTGAACCCGACATACAGCCACATCGCGATGACGATCAGCGACGGGATGACATGGATGTCGAGCCACGGGAAATCCAGCGGCACACCGAACGCCCCGTTGAGCACCGTGTTCACCGGGCCCACCGTCTTGGCAAAGAACACTCCGCCGATCATCGCCGCGAACACCAGCCCCACCAACTGCGGCATGAACATGATCAGCCGGTAGACCGCCCGCCCCTTCAGGCCAGGCCGATTCAGGATGCTCGCCAGCAAAAGCGAGCAGGGCAGCTGGATGAACAGCGACCCGAGCGTGAACAACGCCGTGTTCCGCACCGCGACCCAGAACAGCGGGTCGCGCAGCACCTCGACGAAGTTGAGCATCCCCGCCCAGGTCGTCGCCCCGGGCCCAAAGGTCTGGCTGAACGCCAGCACGATCGACCGGTACAGAGGGAACACCACGAACACCAGCGTGATCAGCAGGAACGGGCCCATCAGCACCCACCCCGCCGACCGCTCGCTCAGCACCCGCCGGGGCGACACGCCGACCGCCTCCGCACCCCCGGCCGCGCTCACCGCCCACCCCCGTAGGCCGACTCTTCATCCTGATCCAAAAACAGGTTCCGCTCCATGGGCCGGCGCACCGCCTCCTCCGCCCGCTCCAGCACCCGCATCGCCTCCGCCTCGAGGGCCGACGCCTCCGTCAACCCGTTCTCCTGCGCCCACCGGTGCAGCTTCGTCGCCGCGTCCGCGACCCGCAGAATCGCGATCTGGCTGTACGGCGACGCGTTCCGCGCCGGCACCTCCGGGATCTGCTCGATATACAGCCTTCCCTTCGCCTGCCCCCGGAAATACTCGTCCGCCTCGCCGTACACCGGGTCGTCCCACAAAGCCTCGATCGGCGTGACGATGTCCGAACTGATGTACAGCTCCCGCGCAAGATCGGGCGAGAAATACAACCGCTTCGCGAACGCCCACGCCGCCTCGAAATCCTGAGCGGTCTTCGGGATCCCCAGCATCGTCCCGCCCCACACGCTCGTCCGCCGCCCGCCGGGCTCCGCCGCCGGCAGCGGGATCAACTCCAGCTTCCCTGCCATGTTCGGCAATTCGTTCTTCCACACCGCGCACATCCAGTCGGGCATGAAATAGGTCACCGCGTACCCGTCGGTCTTGAGCTGGTTCCCCGTCGCGTCGAAGTCGCGCACATCCGCCGCGATCCGATCAGGCCCGACGCACCACGAGACCATCCGCGCCAGCGTGCGCGCGTTCGCGTCAGACGCGATCACCGGCATCCCGTCCGCGTCAAAGAATCCCGTCCCGCTCTGCAGCAGCAGCATCTCGATCTTGTCGCGGTGCGACTCGGTGGGCCAGAAACTCAGCAAATACCGGTCCGGCTGCCCATCCCCGTCCGCGTCGGCCATCAAGGGCCCGAGCACCCGCCGCAGATCGTCCCAGGTCTCGATCCCCCGGACTTCGTCCCGCGAGATCCCCGCGTCGAGCGCCAGATCCATGCGCACACCGAGCAACACCGGGTGCACATCATGCGGCAGCCCGAAGGTCCGCCCCCGCGTCGTCCAGGGCGACCGCGACGCCGCCGGCACCGCGTCGTACAAGCCTTCTTCCTTCAGCCGATCCGTCAGGTCCACGAACCCGACCGCCTCCACGGGCCCTGCGAACAACTGCCCCGCCATCGTCCGCTCGACCTCGATCAGGTCCGCCGTCGGCAGCCCCCCGAAGAACCCCGCGAGCATCCGCCGCAGCAGCGCAGGCTGCCCCAGCATCGTCAGGTTCACGGGCTTCTTATCGATCCCGTCTTCGAGGTGCGCACCGTTCTGACCGACCGACTGGTTCCAGTCCAGCACGATCGGGTCGTACAACTTCTTATGGATGTCCGCGAACACCCACATCTCGAGGCCCGGGTCCCGCCGCTCGCCCCCGGCGAATGCGGCGATCGCGGCGACCAGCCCCGCCGCCGCGATCAGCCAGCACCCGACCGAAAACGCCCCCGCCCAGGGCGGGAGCCGATCGAGCAGACCTGTGCGCGCACCCGAGCCCATCGGAACCTCACCGCCCCATCAGGATCTCGATCGTCCGCTGGTCGAGCGCCTCGTACGGCAGCCGACGCGCCGCCATCGCCTCACGATCGAAACTCCGCTTCCGCAGCGCCTGCGCGGTCTGCAGCGAGTACTTCGCCGGCGCGCCCTCGCCACCGGTCAGCCCGCCCTGCGGCAACTCCGCGAGCAGCTTCTTGACCGTCTCGTCGCTGTTCCACCGCTTCGCCGCGTCCTTGAGGGCGAGGTATGTGCGCATCGACCCGCGCGCGAACTCGACCACATCCGCCCGGTCGCTCGTGCGATACGCGTGGCTGTCGAAGTGCTTGTACCCGTCGTACCCGTGGTCCTCGAGCAGTTTGACGAGAAAGAACGCCGCCTTGGGGCTCTCGGACCCGAACCGGAAGTCCTGGTCGTACCGCCCGTACGCCTGGTCGTTCAGGTCGATGTGGAACAGCTTCTTCTGCCACAACGCCATCGCCACTGCGTGCGAGAAGTTCAGCCCCGCCATGTGCTCGTGCGCCACCTCGGGGTTCACGCCCACCTTCGAATGATCGTCGAGCGTCTGGATGAACGAGAGCAGGTGACCAACGGTCGGCAAAAAGATGTGCCCCCTCGGCTCGTTCGGCTTGGGCTCGAGCGCGAACTTGTACCCGTACCCCTTGTCGGCGCTGTACCCAACGAGGAAATTCACCGCGTCGCGGTATCGCTGCAGCGACTCGACCGGGTCCTTCGCGGCGTCGGTCTCGCACCCCTCGCGCCCACCCCACATCACATAGACATCCGCCCCGAACTCCGCGCCCAGGTCCATCGCCCGCATCGTCTTGTGCACCGCGTACGCGCGCACATCCGCGTCGTTGCTCGTGAACGCGCCATCTTTAAACACCGGATCGCCGAACAGGTTCGTCGTCGCCATGCACACGCGGAGCCCCGTCCGCTCGAGCGCCGCACGGAAGTCCTTCTTGATCGCCGCCGCCTCCGCCTCGGTCGCGTCGATCGGGATCAGGTCGTTGTCGTGGAAGTTCACCCCCAGCACGCCCCCCGCCTCGCCCAGCAGGTCGACGATCTCGGCGGGGGTCATCGTGGGCCGGGTCTCGGAGCCGAACGGGTCGCGCCCCGGGTTGCCCACGGTCCAGAGCCCGAAGGTGAACTTGTCGGCCTTGCTCGGTGTCAGGTCATGGGTCACAATCTCGCTCCTGAAATCACGCAAACCCGATCCCGCAACGGATCGGAAGGTTGGTTCTCGATCAATCCACATCGCCCCGCGCGACGCGCGACAGCGCCCCGAACGCGGGTTTCAGATCGCCGTACAGCCGGTCGTACACATCCCGCGCCGCGTCGAGCGACGGCGATCGCTGGGGCATCGTGGGCTCGACGAGCGACACCCACCGCTCCGCGATCTCGCCGATGCTGCTGAACGCGCCAACGCCGTGCGCGCCCATCGCCGCCGCCCCCAGCGCCGACCCCTCGTCGACCGCGAGCGGCACCACCGGCAGCCCCGTCGCGTCGGCGAGGATCTGCCGCCAGACCGGCGACTTCGCCCCGCCACCCGTCACACGCAGCCGAGCCGGTCGACCCGCGACATCCTCGACGATGCTCGTGATCTGCGCCAGCCCGAACGACACGCCCTCGAGCACCGCGCGCACGAGGTGCGACCTCGTGTGGCTCCTGTTGAGCCCGATCCACCCGCCCCGCGCGTCCGGATCCGGGATCGGGCACCGCTCGCCGGTCAGGTATGGCAGGAACACCAGCCCGTCGCATCCCGGCGCGACACCCCCCGCCCCGCGGACCAGCACCTCGACCGACTCGCCCGGCGCGAGCACCGACCGCGCCCATTCCAGGCTCCCGGCCGCGCTCAGCATGCACCCGCTGAGCATCCATTTTCCGGGCGAGCCCTCGCGCCCCGTCGAGTCACAAAAGAGATTCAACCGCCCCGGCGTCTCGCCCTTCAGGTCGGGCTCGCTCGTCTCGCTCGGCGCCAGCACCACGCCGCTCGTCCCCAGGATCGCGAGCGCCTCGCCCGGCGTCACCACCCCCGCGCCCACCGCCGCCGCCTGGTTGTCGCCCGACCCGATCGCCAGCGGCGTCCCCTCGGGCAGCCCCGTCTCGGTCGCCGCCCACGCGGTGACCGCGCCAATGATCGCGCCCGACTCGTGCGCCGCCGGCAGCACCGCCCGGTCGATCCCGAGAGACGTGAGCGTGCGCCCGTTCCAGTCCCGACGCTCGTTATCGAACAGCATCGTCCCCGAGCCCTCGCCCACATCGGTCGCGAACACGCCGGTCAGCGATAACGCGATGAAGTCCTTCGGCAGACAGACACCGGCGACTTTGTCATGCACGTCCGGCTCGTGCGCGCGCAGCCAGAGCAGCTTCGGGGCCGTGAGCCCGCAGAGCGCGGGACACCCAGACGCCTCGACGCTCGCCCGCCGCCCGCCCAGCAGCCCCTCGATCTCCGCCCGCTCCGCTTCCGTCCGCTGATCGTTCCACATCAGCGCCGGGCGCAGCGCCTCGATCGGGCCCGACCCAGCCCGTTCCAGCGCCGCCGAGTCCAGGAACACCGACCCGTGCATCTGCCCGCTCAGCCCGACCGACGCGATGTCGGCCTTCTTGTCGAGTTTCTGTGTGAGCGCCCGCGTCGCCTTCACCGTCGCGTCCCACCACCGGCTCGGCGGCGTTTCCGCCCAGTCCGCCCGCGGCCGATCGAAATCGAACGACTCCGAGGCCGACGCGATCACGGCGCCGTCCGCCGCGACGGCGATGACCTTCACCCCCGAGGTCCCCAGATCGATGCCGATATAGCAGGTGGTCATGGCGTGGGTCCGGCTGAGACTGAAACGGGACGGGCCGCTGTCGGCCGCGAAGATTCAACTCCGACGGCCTGCGTTGGCACAGTTACCCGAGGACTATACACGATCCGAGCCGGCCTGTTTCGCAATCGTTGCATGATTCTGTAACGATGTTGCATGGCTTCGGGGTGGATCGAGGGCGGTCATTCCCCGCCGATCGGCACGGGGCCGACCGTCCGGAAGGGCCGCGCCGGGAGGCCGTCTTCGTCGCACAGGTTCGCCCAGTCGGGGTTGTTGTCCCACGCGTACCGGACCTTCGCCGCGTCGGTCATCCACTTGACGGTGAGCACGACGGTGTCGCCCTCGAGCCGGGATGTCCGCGCCCACACCCAGCCCCCGCTCGCCGACCCGATCGCGAACCCGTTGGGAGGCTCGCCGTCGCGGGTCGCCAGCCCCCGCCCCCCGGTATCGAAGGTCAGCGTGATCGTCTTGCCGTCGATATCCATCCCCGTGCACACCGGGCCGCGGTGGGGGGTCTCGACGCCGTACACCGAATCGAGCGCCCACCGCGCGAGCCGATCCCCCACCGCGTGCTTGTCGCGCGGGTGGATGTCGGTCGGGTTGCCGCGGTCGATCGTGACCACCAGCCCCGCGTGCGGGTCGGCGTCGGCCACGAGCATCTGCGCCTCGCGCAGCGCGGGCCAGCTCCCGCCGTTCGGGTACGGATCCGCGAAGTTCGCGAGCTGCACGATCCCGAACGGCATCTCGGGGTGCTCGAACGCGTCGCGCCAATCCGCGATCATCGCGGGGAGCAATTCGCGGTACTGCTCGTGCCTTCCCACATTCGACTCGCCCTGATACCACACCGCGCCGGCAACGGCGAACGGCGCCATCGGCTCAAGCATCGCGTTGTAGAGGCCGGTCGGGCGGTACCCGTTCATCCAGCCGAACGGGCCCTGGGGCTCAGGGCCCGGGTCCTCGCCGCGCGCGCGCTTGCGGTCGGCCTCCTCGCGCCACGGGGCGAGCGTCGTGCGCACAAACTCGTCCCACCGGCGGTCCGCGTCCTCGACAATCCCGCGCAGACTCTCGCTCGATTCAAGCGTGCCCCGCGAGGCCCACGCCTCGGCGGGCGAGCCGCCGAACGCGGTGTGGATCAACCCGACCGGCACGCCCAGCTCTTCACGCAGCCGTCGACCCATGAAAAACGCAACCCCCGAGAACGGCGCCGCCGACTCCGTCGAAGACCGCGCCCACGACGCGTTCACATCGTCGACGGGCTCGGCGCTCGCCGCGTTCTCGACGCGGAAGAGCCGGAGTCGGTCGTCGTGCGGCCCGTCGATCGCATCGGCCCCGCCGATCGAGTCACGCAGCGGCCATTCCATGTTCGACTGCCCGCTGCAGATCCAGACCTCGCCGATCAGGATATCCCGAAAAACACGCGTTTCGCCGGGTGTCGAGACCTTCAACTCATGCGGCCCGCCCGCGGGCATCGGCGGCAGATCCACGCGCCAGGAGCCGTCCGCGTTCGGTGTTGCGGTGCGTGATTCGCCCCCGATCGCGACCTCGATCGTGCTCGCGCCGTCCGTGGTCCCCCAGACCGGGATCAACCGATCGCGCTGAAGGACCATGGCATCACCGAAGATCGACGGCAGCGTGATCCCAGCGATCGCGGGCGGCGTGAGCAGCAGCGCGCACGCGATGATCAACGCGATTGGGACAACGGCGAACGGGCGGGGCAGGCCGGATCGGTGTGTGCGCACGCGGGCGGCTCCTGTAATACGGACAAGGGTGCGTCGGGGAGATCGACGCGGGAATAAAAAAACTCGGCCGCAGAGGAGACGGCCGAGCCGAGAATACCTGGACAATCCGCCCGCTCGCTCAGCGACGACGCCGGACGGCCAGCCCACCCATCGCAAGCCCACCCAGCGCCAGTGCGCCGGGGGCGGGGACGAGGCGGACATTGTCGATGTAAGCGACATTGTGGACGCTGTCGTTGTTCAGGCTGAACACCAGTTCGAGATAGCTGGGCACGGCGCCGTTCCAGAGGGCGACCTGGTCGGAGTAATCGACGCTGAAGGTCACCATGCGACGCCCGCCTCCGTCGGGACCCCAGCCGACCTGGTTGGTCCCGCCCTCGGAATTGGTCATGTTGCCGGTGACATTGTTGAATCCCGCGTTGGAGTTGATCACGAGCTCGAAGACCTCCCAGAACCCGCTGGTCTGGTACTCCGGGAAGATCACATCGAACTCGAGCACCGTGTTGTTCAGGAACGCCTCCCGCGTCGCAAAGTCCGCCGCGTACGCGAGGTTCTGGTCATACCCCATGTTCGAGGCCTTTACGCTCATGAGCCCGGTGCTCGCGTCCTCGCTGCTGAACTCGAGCCCCGGATCATCGCCCAGCGGGGTCTGGACACCGTTGTTCCAGTAGCCCCAAGTCCCGGGGTCGGAGCCCTCGAAATCCCCGATGACCACAGCGCCCGCGAGGGCGGGAAGACTGAGAGCGGCAAGGCCAACAGACGCGGCGGCAAGGCGGCAATTCATGGATGATCTATCCTTCGTTTTCTGATCAGGTTCGCCTGATCGGGATGCTCACGACCCGGAGTCGGCACGCCGGGACGCGTTGTTCACACGCGATCGGCATCGGGCCCTTCGGCGAACCCTTCCGATCCACCACCGAGACGAAAGGCATGTGCCCGCTCGAACGACCTTGCCGATCCCATCGACGATACAGGAAAATGCAAGAGAATGTAACGGACAGCCACTCGGTATGACAATTCTGTGTCAGTATACTCCAACTGTGTCGATTCAACGAATCGAATCACGAATGGGTGCCAGAAACCTCCGTTGAGGCGGGTTGGCGGATGTTATCGGGCGTCATCCGCAGGGGCGGAGGCCCTCGCAGACCCCTCCGAGACCCCGAGGCGTGGATGATCTGTACATGAAAGTTGCACAACCGATGACATTGCTCGACACCGCCGCTCGTTTTGTCCGTCCCTGGGTCCTCGCGATCATCACCCTTGTGTGCGTCACGGAGGCGGGGTTCGGGAAAGGCCCGAGCGGGTTCGTGACGGCAGTGCCAGGCCCGGATCTCTTCGCGATCAGCACAGGCGGGGTCCCGGCGGTGATCCTGGTGAGCGAGACCGAGCCCCCCGGGGTTCGCCGGGTCGCGGGCCATCTCGCCGCCGACATCGGGCGGGTCACCGGCGTCGAGCCGACGCTGGTCGTCGGCGGCGTGCGCGATCTTCCCGAGAACTCCCCCCGCGTGATCGTGGTCGGCGTCCACGGATCGGGCGGGTTCGTCGACGGGCTCATCGCGGACGGGCGGTTCGACGGTGAGGAACTCCGCGACGCGTGGGAGGCGCACGCGATCGAGCGGGTCGCGTCGCCCTGGTTCGGGGTCACCGAGGCGCTCGTCGTCGCGGGGAGCGACAAGCGGGGCGCGATCTACGGGATGTACGCGATCAGCCGCGCGATCGGCGTCTCGCCCTGGCACTGGTGGGCGGATGTGCCGGTCGAGCCCGCGAAGGAACTCTGGGTCGAGCCGGGGCGGCACAGCGACGGCGAGCCCGCGGTGAAGTACCGCGGGATCTTCATCAACGATGAGGCGCCGGCGCTGTCGGGATGGGCATACGAGAAGTTCGGCGGGGTGAACGCGGACTTCTATGAGCGCGTCTACCAGCTCATCCTTCGGCTGCGGGGCAACTACCTCTGGCCCGCGATGTGGGGGCGGAGCCTGTGGGACGACGATCCGCGGAGCGCGCCGCTGGCCGACGAGTACGGCGTTGTGCTGGGGACTTCGCACCACGAGCCGCTCGTGCGCGCGCATGTCGAGTGGTCGCTGTACGGCGATGGTCCGTGGGACTATTCGAAGAACGCCGAGACTTTGCGTGCGTTCTGGCGCGAGGGGATGGAACGGTCCGCGGGTCAGGAGAAACTCGTCACCATCGGGATGCGGGGCGACGGGGACGAGGCGATGAGCGAGGAGGCGGACATCGCGCTGCTCGAGCGGATCGTCGCGGACCAACGCGAGATCATCGCGGAGGTGACGGGCGAACCCGCGGAGCACACGCCGCAGGTGTGGGCACTCTATAAAGAGGTTCAGGAGTATTACGACCGGGGGATGCGGGTCCCCGAGGATGTGACGCTGCTGCTGTGCGACGACAACTGGGGGAACATCCGCAGGCTGCCGCCGGCGGATGCTGATGCGCGCGCGGGCGGGTATGGCGTCTATTACCACTTCGATTATGTGGGCGGGCCCCGGAACTACAAGTGGTTGAATGTCACGCAGGTGAGCCGGGTGTGGGAGCAGATGCGGCTCGCCTACGCACACGGCGTGGACCGCCTGTGGGTGGTCAATGTCGGCGACATCAAGCCGATGGAGCTGCCGATCAGCTTCTTCCTCGACCTCGCGTGGGACCCGGAATCGATCTCGGCGGACGATCTCTCGCGGTGGACGCGTGACTGGGCGGCGGGGCAGTTTCCGGGCGAGTTCGCGGGCGAGATCGCGGATCTGCTGACGGGGTACACGAACCTCAACAGCCGGCGGAATCCCGAGATGCTCTCGCCCGAGATCTACAGCCTCACGGCGTACCGGGAGTGGGAACGCGTGGTCGACGAGTGGTCGGCCTTGGTTGCGCGCACGGAGGCGGTCGCGCGGGCGTTGCCCGACGACTACGCCGACGCGTTCTGGCAGTTGGTGCGGTACCCGGTGCTGGCGTGCGCGAACCTCAACGAGTTGTACCACACGGTGGCGCTGAACCGGTGGCACGCCGAGCAGGGGCGGGCGGGGACGAACCGGCTCGCGGCGCGCGCCCGGGAGTTGTTTGCGCGGGACGCGGAGTTGGCGCGGATCTACAACGAGGATGTCGCCGACGGGAAGTGGCGGCACATGATGGACCAGTCGAACATCGGGTACACCTACTGGCAGCAGCCGGACGCGGACGCGATGCCCGAGGTGCGCGAGATCGGCGTGCAGGCCGGGGCGGCGTTGGGTATGTCGGTGGAGGGGGATACGCGGGCGTGGCCGTTCACCGAGGGCGAGGCCGTGCTGCCGGTGCTGAGCCGGTCTGCGGATGGCGATGCGGTGTTCGGCGAGACATTCTTTGAGGTCTACAACCGGGGGCGGGCGCCGCTGTCGGTGTCGATTGAATCAGACGCGGACTGGGTCGTTGTTGAGCCTGCGGAGGCGGGTGTGCGCGAGGGTGCGACCGGCCGGGCTGAGACGGTCCAGACCGACCGCCGGTACCGGGTATCGGTGGATTGGGAGCGGGCGCCGGCGGGGGCGATCTCGGCGGCGGTGCGTGTGCGCCATGCCAGCGAAAACGGCGCGGATGAGTCGGTCACGGTGCGGGTTCGAGCGCGCAACGAGGAGCCGCACGCCGAGGACTTCGCGGGGTTCGTCGAGACGCGCGGCGTGATCTCGATGGAGGTAGCGAGCGCGCAGAACGCGACGACGGTCGACGGGGTGTCGTGGCGGGTGATCCCGGACCTGGGGCGTACGGGTGACGCGGTGGCGGCGTTCCCCCGGACTTCTGGCTCGTTCGAGGCGGGGGAGGGGCCGAGTCTTGAGTATCGCGTGTGGATCGATGAGCCGGGCGAGGTTTCGGTGCACGCGTTCGTGTCGCCGACGCTGGATTATCTGGATGAGGGGTTGCGGTACGCGGTGTCGTTCGATGATGGCGACCCGATCGTGGTCGACCTGCTGCCCGACGACTCGACGCAGGCGTGGGAACGGATGGTCGGCGATCGGGTCAACCACAGGACGAGCACGCACACGATCGATCGCGCGGGGGCGCACACGCTGAAGTTCTGGCTGATCGATCCGGGCGTGGTGCTGCAGAAGCTGGTGATCGACGCGGGTGGGCTTGAGGAGAGCTATCTCGGTCCTCCGGAGACGCCGCGGGCGGGGGATATGGCGATGGCGTTCGGGAGCGGGATCGGCGGTGGTGGCGGCGACGGGGCGGTCGCGGAGTTCGAGTTCTTTGCGTATTCCGGCAACGACCGGGTGTACGAGGGGGTCGAACTCGGGGCGGACGAGTATGTCAATCCGGTCGTCGCGGGGTACACGCCCGACCCGTCGATCACGCGGGCGGGCGACCGGTATTACATGGTGAACTCGTCGTTCTGTCACTTCCCGGGGATCCCGGTGTGGGAGAGCGCGGACCTGGTCGACTGGACGCTGATCGGGCATGTGATCGATCGGACCGGGATGCTCGACTTCGACGGGCTCGGTCTCTCGCGGGGCGTGTTCGCGCCGGCGATCGAGTATCACGACGGCGTGTTCTATGTGCTCAACACCTGCGTCGATTGCGGGGGCAACTTCGTGTGCACCGCGACGGACCCCGCGGGGCCCTGGTCCGACCCGGTGTGGCTGCCCGAGGTCGGCGGGATCGATCCCTCGCTGTTCTTCGACGACGACGGGACGGCGTACATCATCAACAACGACGGGCCGATCGGGGAGCCCGAGTACGACGGGCACCGGGCGTTGTGGATCCGCGAGTTCGATGCGGAGAATCTGCGCGTCGTTGGCGAGCAGACGATGATCCTGAACGGGGGGGCGGACTTTTCGACCAAGCCGATCTGGATCGAGGGGCCGCACATCTTCAAGAACCCCGACGAGCCGGGCGACTGGTACTACCTCATCGCAGCCGAGGGCGGAACGAGCACCTGGCACTCGCAGGTGGTGCTGCGGGCGAAGAGTGTGCTGGGTCCGTGGGAGCCCTTCGAGGGGAACCCGATCCTGACGCAGCGGCATCTTGATACGGGTCGGCCCGACCCGATCACCTCGGCAGGGCACGCGGACTTTGTGACCATCACGAATGACGAGGGCGAGACGGAGTGGTGGGCGACCTTCCTCGCGGTGCGACCTTATGAGGGCAATTTCTACAACACAGGGCGGGAGACCTTCCTGATGCCCGTCGAGTGGCGAGATGGATGGCCGATCCTCACGGACGGGCGTGAAACGATCCCGTATGTCGGGCGTCGGCCCGCGGTTTCGGGCGGCCGTGAGAAAAGCGAACCGCCGGCTAGGGGAAGGATCCCGACCGCCGGGAACTTCACGATCCGCGATGACTTCGAAGGTGACGAACTGGCAGAGCACTGGCGATTCGTCAGGGTTCCGCAGGAGCAATGGTGGGGTGTCCGCGACGGGTCGCTGCGGATCGAGGCCCGGCCCGAGTCGATCGGCGCGCGCGCGCAGCCCTCGTTCGTCGGCACGCCCCAGCGGCACCAGCGGATGACCGCGACGACGGCGGTGCGCTACCGCCCGACGCGCGACGGGGACCGGGCGGGCCTCGCGCTGATGCAGAGCGACGAGCATTACCTGTTCTTCGGTCTCGCGCGCGAGGGGGGGCGGACGGTGGTGAGACTCGACAAGCGGGCGGGCACGGACGACCCGGTGAACGCCGCGACCGTCGCCTCGCGGCGGGTTCGGGTTCCCGAGGGCGGCGGAATACGGCTACGCGTCGAGGCGGACGGGGCGGACTACCGGTTTCTCTTTTCGACGGAACTCGGAAACGACGGCTGGACGGTGCTCACGGACCGCGTGGACGGTCGCATCCTGAGCACGCAGTCCGCGGGCGGATTTGTCGGGGCGCTCATCGGGCCCTACGCGTATCGCGAGCGTGCAGCGGAATAAGCGAATCGAGCAACGCCCCGTGAGCTTGGCTCGCCCGATCACGCGCAGCAGGATTCGCGGGTACCGCGCCCTTCGGGCGGACGCCCAACGGCGCGCCGAAAAAACCCCGCCCAGAGGACGGGGTCGTTCCACAGCGACGGAGTCCGTCGTCACAGGAGAGACTCGACGAAAGGCGAGCACGCGCAGCCGCGCATCGCCCGTGGGTTCACGCGCCGTTCAGGGGCAGCCGCCGGTGAAACTGCCGACAAACGCGGAGATGTCCGAAAGGTCGAAGACCCCGAACGGCTCAGCGATGTCCGCGATCGGGTCCATCGAGGTGAAGCCGCCCACGAACGCGGAGATGTCCGCGAGATCCAGCACGCCGAACGGCTCGGCGATGTCCGCGTCGTTGCACCCGCCCCCCGTGATCGTGAGCGTGACCGACGCCGGTGCCAGGGGTTGCTGGTTCGGACCGGGATCCGTCGCGTAAGTCACCAGCGCTGAATCGAGCGCCAGCACGACCGCGCCGTCAAAGGTGAGCGTCACCGAGGAGCCCGCGGCCGCGTCGGAAGCAATCGTGACATCAAAGGTCATGAGATCAACCGGGCTGCTCGCGAGTCCACCATCGAGCCCTCTCCCCGCGGCGGCACGCACCAGCGGCCCGGAGCTCGGCGCCGACGAGGTGAGCCCGAAGCCCAGGTCGGCGTTGACGACAGGCACGCTCGCCGTCGCGCTTCCAGACGCGACGACGGTGCCGCCGAAGCCGTACAGGCCCGCGTCTCCGAAGACCCCGGGCCCCGCGCCGTTGAGCGTGAAATCCGAGCTGAGGGTCAGGGTGACCGTCTCACCGGGAGCGGGCTGGTCGTTCGACGCCACCAGGCCCACCGACGCGGACTGGGCCGATGCGACGATCGTGCATGCCGAGACGCACGATACGGCCACGAATCGCGAGTTCTTCATATCAAGACTCCTCCTGCTTGCCCGGGCGATCGCGCGGACGCTGTAGTACTCCACTCCTCGAAAGGTACCGAGTCCGCCCGCCAGTTGCAAGCGATTTGCGAGAAGTTGCTGAAACACCATGAAACGAATGCGGGCAATTTGTTTGGTAAATATCTGGAATTACAAAGGCGCCATCCCGACCCGGACGAGTTCGCGCACCGTCGAGGGGCCCGCCCCGCAAGATCCGCGCTGCGAGCGGCAGGCGGGCCGGGATCGCACCGTGTGACGCGACCCCGCATCTCGGCGTGGTACGCTCGGCAGGTCAGTCGTCTTACCACAACCCGGACCGTGCGAGCGACCGCACCGCCTCGTCCCGGCATCGCACGAGCAACTCAAGCGCCGGAGGTCAGTCGTGAAATCTCGTATCGTCTTCGCTTTGACGGTGCTCGCCGTTGTCGGTTCGCTCGCGCGATCGCAGCAGCCGACGCACCCGCTCGACGGTCTCCGCGAGGCGCACCCGCGCGTGATCGCGACAAGCGAGGATGTGAAGCGCATCCGAACGCTCCTCGAGCACGACCCCGTCGCGCAGGAGTGGCACCAGCGGACGCGCGACCTGGGCGAACGGCTTCTCGAATCGCCGCCCGCGACCTACGACATCGCCGACGGGGTGCGCCTGCTCGCGGTCAGTCGCCGCGCTGTCGGACTCGTCCAGACGCTCGGGCTGCTCCATCTTGTCGAGCCCGACGATCGCTACCGCGACCGGATCTGGAAGGAAGTCGACGCCGCCGCGCGCTTCCCGGACTGGAACCCCAGGCACTTCCTCGATGTCGGCGAGATGGCCCTCGCCCTCGCCCTCGCCTACGACTGGCTCCACGACGACTGGACCCCCGCGGAGCGCGAACAGATCCGCGAGGCCCTGCTCCGTCACGCGCTCCGCCCGGGGCCCGACGCCCACGAGAACGGCGCGTGGTGGGCGCGCGGGACCAACAACTGGAACCAGGTCTGCAACGGGGGACTCGCGTGCGCCGCGCTCGCGATCGCCGACGAGGAGCCCGAGATCGCCGGGGAAATCGTGCGCCGGACCGTCGACGCGCTCCCGAGGGTCATGAAGCTGTACGAGCCCGACGGCGGGTACACCGAGGGACCGGGCTACTGGGGATACGGCACCCGCTACAACACCTACATGCTCGCCGCGCTCGAGTCGGCGCTCGGCCATGACTTCGGGCTCGGCGCCACCCCGGGGTTCGAGGACTCCAGCCGATTCGTCCAGCACTGCGTCGGACCGAGCGGCACCGCCCTGAGTTTCGGGGACGGCACCGAAACGCGCATGCCCAATGTCGCCCATCTCTATTTCGCCCGTCGCTTCCGCGATGCCTCCGCGCTGCGTTACGCGATCGAGCACCCCGCCGACGAGGCGATCGGGCTCCTCTGGTACGAGCCCGCCGTCCGCCGGTCCGATCCGGATCCCCTCCCGCTCGACGCGCACTATCCCGTCAACGCGGGGATCGTCATGATGCGCAGCGACTGGGATGATCCCGACGCTTCGTTTGTCTCCCTCAAGGGGGGACGCAACGGTGTCTCGCACGGCCAGCTCGACCTGGGCACATTCACCTACGAGGTCTCGGGTCACCGCTGGATCACCGATCTGGGACGCGACGATTACAACCTCCCGGGTTACTTCGGCGATCGACGCTACACCTACTACAGGCACCGCGCCGAGGGACACAACACGCTTGTCGTCGATCCGGGTGAAGGCCCGGACCAGCCCCTCGATGCGCGGGCGCCCACGACGCTCCGGTCCTCACCGGGCGGCGCCACCGCGACCGTTGATCTCACGCAAGCCACCGGGCTGGACCATGCGGAGCGAACGCTTGTCTACGACCGCGGGACGCACAGGCTGACCGTCATCGACGAACTCGACGCGGGTCAATACACCGCGGACATCCGATGGTTCGCCCACGCCCGCGCGTCGATCGCGCTCGACGACACCGCCCGCGTCGCAACGCTCGAGCACGCGGGCAAACGCGTGCGCGTCGTTCTCGAATCGCCCGACGCCGCCCGCTTCCAGATTGTCGCACCCGAGCCTCTGCCGACCTCGCCGAACCCGCCGGGGCAGAACCCCAACAACGGGAGCCGCCTCCTCAACGCCGCGCCGGGCGCGAGCATGACCAAGAAAGGCGTCCTCCCGGCCTACGGCAACCCCGACCCGAGCCGCGCGATCCGCAAACTCGCCATCCAGATGGAACTCACCGGCGCGACGACGATCCGGTGCAGGGTCGAGCCGGTCGAGACTGGTCCCTAACGGTCTCCCCCGAGCGCTGGGGGAGGCGTGCCGTCCGAACCCGCCCCATCTCGCGATCCGGCCGCGGCGATCCGCTTCGCGGGCAAGTGTCTTCCGCCTGCCCGTCCGCACCCCGTCGAAGCCCGCATACGCTCCCCGCCCATGCTCCACGCCCGCGGGATCACCAAGTCCGTCGCCTTCCGAACGCTCTTCGAGGATGTATCGCTGTCCGTGCACGCCGGCGACCGTCTCGGCGTCATCGGCCCCAACGGCGCCGGCAAGAGCACACTGCTCAAGATCCTCGCGGGTGTGACACCCCTCGACGAAGGCCCCGACGCGGGAGAGATCCGCAACGAGAAATCCATCCGCGCCGCCTTCGTTTCTCAGCACGACGAGTTCGAACCCGACTCCACCCCCCCGCAGATCGTCGCCGACGCCTGTCTCGGGGGCGCCGCCGCGCGGGACGAACACCCCGAGCACCACCACGCCGAGATCACCGCGGAGATCGTGCTCGGAAAGGTCGGCTTCCCCCCCGAACTGCTCACCGCGCGCGCCGGCGCTCTCTCGGGCGGTTGGCGCAAGCGCCTCTCCCTCGCCGCCGCGCTCGCGTCCGCCGACGGCGAGCCCGACCTCCTTCTCCTCGACGAGCCCACCAACCACCTCGACATCCGAGGCCTCGACTGGCTCGAGCAGTTCCTGGTCCGCACGACGACGCGCCGACCCGCCGCGGCTGTCTTCGTCACCCACGACCGAGCCTTCCTCGAACGCACCGCGACCCGCATCGCCGAACTCAGCCGCGCCTACCCAGAGGGCATCTTCGCCGCAGAGGGGAACTACACCGAGTTCCTCCGGCGCAAGCAGGCCTTCCTCGACGCGCAGGCCGAGCAGCAACGCGCCCTCGCGGGCCAGGTCCGCAAGGATCTCGCCTGGCTCGCACGGGGCCCGCAGGGCCGGGGCACCAAAGCGAAGGGCCGCATCGACAGCAGCCACGAGCGCATCGACGCCCTCGCGGACCTCAAGGATCGTGCCGCCGCCGCCGCGGCGTCGGGCTCACGCATCGAGTTCAACGCCACCGCTCGCAAGACCCGCAAGCTCATCGCCGCCAAGGGCATCAGCAAATCGCTGGGCGACCGCCGGCTCTTCAGCGGTCTCGATCTCCGCCTCGGCGCGGGCGACCGCCTGGGCCTGCTCGGCCCCAACGGGAGCGGCAAGACCACCCTCATCCGCGTCTTGACCGGTGATCTCACGCCCGACGAGGGCTCGATCGACCTCGCCGAGCCCCGCCCGGAGGTCGCCGTCTTCAGCCAGCACCGCACCGAGTTCGAACCCGAACTCCGCCTCCGCGACGCCCTCTGCCCGACGGGCCAGCAGGTCACCTTCCGCGGCCGCACCATGCATGTCTCGGGCTGGGCCCGGCGCTTCCTCTTCGACGATCACCAACTCGACCAGCCCATGAAGTCCCTCAGCGGAGGCGAGCTCGCCCGCGTCCATGTCGCCCGCATCATGCTCGTCCCCGCCGATGTCCTGATCCTCGACGAGCCCACCAACGACCTGGACATCCCGACCCTCGAGATCATGGAAGAAGCGCTCGAGGATTTTCCCGGCGCCCTCGTCCTCGTCACCCACGACCGCGCGATGCTCGATCGCCTCTCCGACCAGATCCTCGCCCTCGACGGCGCCGGAAACTCCGCGTTCCACGCGAGCCTCGACCACGCCGTCCGTGCCGAACTCCAGCGGGCGAGGGACGAAGAGCAGCAGGCCAGGCCGGCACCCACCGCGCAGGCGGCCCCGTCCGCCGCCCGGCCCGCGGGCCGCGTCAAGCTCAGCTACAAGGAACAGCGCGAGTTCGACGCGATGGAATCCGAGATCGAGGCCGCCGAGCAGGCCGCCGCCGCCGCCGAGGCCGAGATCCAGAAGCCCGAGATCCTCGCCGATCACACGAAGATCGCATCCGCCTGCGCCGCCCTCGACCGGGCCCACGCCCGCGTCGCGCAGCTCTACGCGCGCTGGGAAGAACTCGAAGCCAAGCAGGCGGGCGCGTCTCGCTGAATCCTCGCGCGCCCCGCGCGGGCGTGTGCGCCCGTCACGCCGCCCGCTGCCCCTCACCGGAACCGCCCCGCGCCGCCCACCGCGCGCACGCGTCGATCAGCGCCGCGCGATCCACGGGCTTGGTCAGGTAGTCATCGCACCCCGCCTCCAGGCACCGGTCGCGATCCCCGTCCATCGCGTGCGCCGTCAACGCGATGATCGGGACTTCGCAGCCGCCGCGTCGCAGCCGCCGCGTCGCCCCGTACCCGTCGAGTTCGGGCATCTGCATGTCCATCAGCACGACATCGGGCTGTTCGCCGGGCATCGCCCGCTCGAGATGCTCCGCCGCAATCCACCCGTTCTCGCAGGGGATGACCTCCGCGCCCGCTTTGCGCAGCAGGAAGCTGATCAGCCGCATGTTGTCGGGCCCATCCTCCGCCAGCAGCACCCGCGTGCCATGCAGCGCCGCCCCGACGCCGGGCGTGCCCACAGGCGCAGGCGCGGGGGACACCGGTGTTTCCGAGCGCGCCGACGCGCCGGGCTCAATCAGCGGTGCCCCTTCCGCCGGTTCCGCGCGGAGCGTCACCACCACGGTGGTCCCCTCGCCCGCTTCGGATTCGATCGAGACGCTCCCGCCCATCAGCTCCGCGAGCCCGTTCGAGATGCGGAGCCCGAGCCCCGTGCCGCCGAACCGGCGCGTCGTGCTCGCGTCCGCCTGCGTGAACGCACGGAACTTCGCGATCTCGTCGCGCTGCGGCGCCGACATCCCGATCCCCGTGTCCTCCACCCGCAGCGTCAGCATCGACGACCCCGCCTCGTACGCGGCGCCCACCGTCACCGACCCGTACTCGGTGAACTTGATCGCGTTGCCGAGTAGGTTCAGCAGGATCTGCCGGATCCGCGTCGGGTCCGACATCACCCGCGCGGGGATCGCCGAGTCGTACCGCACCCGCAGGTCGACGCCCTTGCCGGTCGCGCGACGCTCCACGCTCTGGGTGACATCCTCGATCAGCCCGATGAGGTCCGTCTCGATCCGCTCGACGGTCATCTGCCCCGCCTCGATCTTCGAGACATCCAGGATGTCGTTGATGATCGCCAGCAGGTGGCTCGCGTTCGATTGGATGACCTGCACCGCGTGCTCCGCCTGCGCCGGGTCATCCTCGAAATCGCCCGCGAGCAGATCCGCGTACCCCAGGATCGCGGTCATGGGCGTCCGGATCTCGTGGCTCATGTTCGCGAGGAAATCGCTCTTTGCCTTGCTCGCCGCTTCCGCCCGGTCGCGTGCTTCCTCCAGCCGGCGCTCGTAGTACACCTGGTTGTTGATGACATCCGTGAACATCATCATCCCGCCCACCGAGCCGTTCCCCTCGCGCCAGGGGCACAGCACATAGCGCACCCAGATCGTCTCGCCGTTCTCGTTCTCGAACGAGTCCCGCTCCGAGACGATCGTCTCCCCCTCCAGCGCCCGCTCGTGCAGCGCCTTCCACCGCTCCGGGATCGTCGGGAACACCTCGTAATGCGAGCGGCCGATCAAATCCCGACGGGACAAGCCGTACTGCTCGTACCACCCCCGGCTCACATGCACATACCGCATCTCGGTGTCGAACATCGCGATCGCCGCGGGCGCGTGCTCGACGAACAGGCGGAGACGCTCCTTCAGGTTCGCGAGGCTCTGCTCATATTCGATCTGCTCGGTGATGTCCATCGCGGTCCCGAACAGGGCGACGACATTCCCGTCCTGGTCTTTCCGCGCACGCCCCTCGGCGCGGATGTAGCGGTCACCGGTCCGTGTCGAATCCGTCCGCAGCACCAGCGTGTAAGGCGTCCCGGTCGCGGCCGCCTGCTGGACCGCCGTGTTCAGCCGCGCCGCGCTCTCGTCGTCATAGTCCGCGAGCACCTCGTCATAACTCGGCGCCTCGCCCTCCGGGTCGCGTCCGTAGATCCGGAACAGTTCCCGCGACCACGAGACGCGCCCCGTCCGCAGGTCATAGCTCCAGCTCCCCAGCTGCGCTACGCGCTGCGATTCCTCCAGCGAATCCAGAGCGGTCTGCGTCTCGGTGATGTCCCAGTTCGCGCCGACCACGCGCGAGACCGACCCGTCGTACCCGTGGATCACCGTCGCCGTCGCCTGAATGTGCCGCAACTCACCGTCCGGCCGGATGATCCGGAACCGGGTATCGAACTCGGCCTCGCCAGCGATCGCCGCCGCGAATTCTGACTCAGCCCGCTCGAGGTCCTCGGGATGGACGGTCTCAGCCCAGAGTCTGAACGCTCCGAGTTCGGACTTCTCCCGCCCGTACAGACGGTACATCGTCTCATCCCAGATCAGCGTATCGGTGTTCGGGTGATACTCGAAAACGCCGACTTCCGCCGATTCCGTCGCGACGCTGAGCCGCTCCGCGAGCACCGCCGTCTCCCGGCGCGCCCGCTCCAGCGCCCGATCCTGGCGATCGCGCACGATCGCCTGGGCAAACAGCGTCCCGATCTGCAGCAACGCCTCCGTCCGCGCCGGGAGTCGCGTCGGGTTCACCGCGGTGTAGAGGAACAGCACGCCCACGCAGGTGGACCCGTCCATCAGCGGGACGATGTAATGCCCGTGCGCGGTCATGTCAGGCCACGCGTGATCGTGCCGATCGTCCTCGAAGCAGTTGTCGCTGATGATCAACTCACCGCTCTGCGCCGCCCGGCCGCACAGGCACGAGCCGAGCGGCACCTCCGCCTCTTCCTCCAGAAACGCGTGGCTGAACGCCCCGACATGGGTGAAAAGGCGGAGCCGGTCCGCGCCGGGATCGAGCGTGAACACTCCGCCCTTCTGCTCCACATCCAGCTGCTCCATCGAGAGCACAACACGCAGGGCATCGTCGAGCCGATCCCGGAGAGGCCGATCCTCCGTCAGCACAGAACTGATCTGCGCCCGCGCCTCGGCGCCCTCCGTGCGCCAGCCGCGTCGCTTCCTCGTGCGCGACCAGGCCCGAGATGTCTCGCTTGATGAGCAGGATGTGCTCGACGCCCCCGTCCTCACCGAACAGCGGAGACGCGGACACATGCAGCCACCTCGTCCCGGGCAGCAACGCCGCCCCCGACTCCAGCACTGGAAGCGAGATATCATCATCCTCGCGGACCCGAACGCGATCGGAGAACCGCTCGCCCCGCCGAACGGTCGTGAGCAGCCGCTCGCCGACGCCGTCCTCGGTACGCCGCCGAACGAACAGCAGCGCGGGCTTGCCCCGTTCGATCTCGTAGTTCAGGTCCCGATCCAGCGCCCGCGCCGCGGGGTTGGCATAGAGCACCCTTCCCTCGAGATCCACCACGAGCATGGGGTCGCTCGTGCGCTCGAACGCCGCCGACAGCCAGGCCCGCTCCTCCGCGAGCGCCGTCGCCTCCGCCCGCGCCTCGACCAGTTCGGTCACATCCGATTCGATCCCCAGATACCCGACCAACTCCCCTTGCTCGTCCCGTTCCGGGATGATCTCGAGCTCGAGCCAGTAGTCCCGCCCCGACTTCGACCGGTTCAGGATCCTCCCCTTGAACCCCTCCCCGCGCGACAGGCAGGACCGCAGGGCATCAACCGTCCCAGCGTCCGTCCCCTCGAACTGCAACAGCTCACCCGGTGATTTGCCGAGCATCTCCGCTTCCGAATAGCCCGAGATCCGCTCGAACCCCTCGTTCACCCAGGTGATCCGCCGACGGGCATCGGTGCGCACCATCCCGTTGGTCGAGTGCCGCGCGAACGACGCGAGCGACTCGGTCCGCCGATGCTCTTCGAGCACCCGGCGCACCATCCGCCCCGTCAGCCCGAGGCTCACGCACGCCACCACCGACGCCACCAGCACCCCGACACCCAGCACCACCGCCCGCGCGCGGTCCATCGACGCGTGCACACGACGCGTCCGCTCCTCCATGTCCTGGTGGATCAGCGTCCGCAACTCCAGGATCGCCCGCGCGTAAGGCGTGTCATCCACCTTCGCGAGCCGGTCCGCCTCCGCGATCGCCAGCCCGTGCACGCCCACGCGCCCCAGCGCGCTTTCGTACTCTGAAACCAGCTCATCCAACTGCGCGAGGTGCGCCGCCTCGTGGTCGGAGATCACCGTTCCCGCCCGGTAGGCCGCCAGCGCATGCCGCGCCTCCGCGATCGACCGCGCGGTCGACTCCGCGTCCGCCGGGTCCGCCCGCAGGACATAGTTCTTCAGCGTGTGGATCACGCCGTCGTACCCGAACGCCGCATCGAACCGCGACAACGCCGCGAGCTTGCGGAACTCGTTCCGCTCCGCCGCGTTCCACGCCCGCCCCGTCGCCGCGGTGGTCCCCAGCGTGACGCCCACGAGCAGCAGCACGCTCACGAGCGTGAGCCCCAGGACCGACCGCGCCGTCGACCGCAGGCGCCGCGCAATCACGGATGAACCGATCGCGCGATCGCGGACCGCGAGCCGCCGCGCGGCGCCTCTGACCCCGGTTGTCTCCGCACGACCCGACATGCACAACTTCCATGCAGCAGCGCGCACCCAAGCCCGGCTTGAGCGCGCTGCCCATCGCGTCGCTATCGGCGCAACGCCGCGCCTCCCGGACCGGAATGCCACGCAAGCGCCGTCGGACTGGGCACTCCGCAACCTCTGCGCAGCCCAACCACCCCAACCGGGCACGCGCACGATCTGCGCACAGCGAGGCCGTCTCTCCGCAGAGTCCCGCAAACATCACAAGTGTCTTGTGCGCACGGATCGAATCTGTACACTCAGCCATCCACATCCAAACGGCGCCCGACGGCACCGCGCCGACGCCGGAGGGCCCCCAGACGCGAGGACCGCACATGCTCACCGCCGCACTGGTGTCCGCCGCTCTATTCCCCGCCGTGACCGACCCGTGCGACTGTGACCACGCCCTTCACATCAAACCGCTCTGCCTCCTGCGCACCGAGCCGCGTGTCCCCGCCCTCTCAGAGGATCTCACCGTCATCACCCCCGCCCAGGCCCGCGAGATCATCGAGAACAGGGGCGAGCCGGCCCGCGTTGTCCGCTCCTCGAACCGAGGTCAGGCGGGCGTCACCTTCCAGTTCACCGTGTTCGGCACGACCAACGCCGAGAACATCAACGCCCTCCAGCTCGCCGCCGACTATGTCTCGTCGATCATCACCGATCCCGTCTCCGTCAACATCGATGTCTACTTCGGCGTCACCAACCTGGGCGGCACCGCCCCGAGTTTCATCGATGTCGACTACTCGGAATGGCGCAACAGCATGCGTCAGGACGCAGACCCCGACGACGCGCTCGTCGATGCACTCCCCAGGGGCAACATCCGTGTCCAGCGGACCCTCGACGGCCCCGAGGAACGCTCCCGCACCATCACGCTGACCACCGCCAACGCGAAGGCACTCGGCATCCCCGTCACCGAGGGCGTCATGGACGCGCAGATGTTCGTGGGCTCACTCCCCGACGGAGACCCGACCGACGGCATCGGCAACGGCGCCGGCGCCGGACCCCTCAGCGAGTTCTCCCTCGTCGATATCCTCGTTCACGAGATCGGGCACGCCATCGGGTTCTTCAGCACCACCGACTACGGCCTCCCCAATCCCAGCGCGCTCGATGTCTTCCGGTTCCAGCGCGCGGGCCGCGGGAACCCCGAGACGCTCGATGACTTCCGGGGTTTCCCGCGCGCGCTCTGGAGGGCCGATCCGTCACCCGAGGCCGAGCAGTCCTTCGATTTCATCGACCGCGCGCATTTCGCCTCCAACGGCACCACCTCCCAGTCCAGCCACTTCGAGGAGACCGGCGCGTTCCCCGATCGCATCGGGGTCATGGAGTCCTCGCTCGCGCCATTCGAGACGGGGTATCCCGACTACTTCTCGCAGGCCGACCGCGACGCGTTCGACGCGATCGGCTGGGACATCACCGCCCCCGCCGGACCCGCGCCCTGCAACCCCAGCGACCTCGCCGACCCGCGGGGCGTCCTCGATCTCCAGGACATCGTCGCCTTCGTCACCGCGTTCAACGCGAACGACCCCGCCGCGGACCTCGACCAGCCCGCGGGCGTCTACGACCTCGCGGATGTCGTCGCGTTCGTGACCGAGTTCAGCGCGGGCTGCCCGTAACCCGAGCGGCCGCCCGAGGCGTGATCGCGCCGATCGCGTCGAGCAACGCATCGACATCGTCGTTGCTGTTGCAGGGCCCGACGCTCGCCCGGACCGCGCCGTCCTCGCCCGTCCCGATCGCGTGGTGCGCCAGCGGTGCGCAGTGCACGCCCCCGCGCACCGCGATGTGGAACTCCCGATCCAGCCGGTCCGCGACCTCGCGAGGGTGCACGCCCCCGATGTTGAACAGCACGACCGCCGTCCGACCCTCCACGCCGGGCAGCCCGTAGACCGTGACCCCGCGCGCCGAGGCCAGCCCGTCGAGCAGCCGCGCCGTCAACGCACGCTCCGTCCGGTGCTCCTGCTCGCACTTCGCGTCCACCGCCGCGAGAAGGCCCGCGAACCCGACCGCGTTCGCCGTCCCCGCCTCCAGTGCGTCGGGCAATTCTGTCGGCATGTCGAGGCCCACGCCCTTCATCCCCGTCCCCCCGCGCCGCTCGCAGAACAGCCGGGGCGAATCCGGGTCGTCGGGGTACGCCCGCTCGCCGACATACAGCCCGCCCGTCCCCGTCGGACCACGCAGGCCCTTGTGCCCCGCGATCGCCATCAGGTCCGCGTAGCCCGCTTCCGCGTCGATCGGCAGATGCCCCAGCGTCTGCGCGACATCGACCAGGTACAGCGCGTGCGGCGAACGCTCCCGCAGCCCCTTGCCGATCCGCCCCGTTTCCTGGATGGTCCCGACCACATTCGATGCGTGCGTCAGGCACGCCAGGATCGTCCGCTCGTCGCAGTGCCGCAGATACTCGTCGGGATCGATCAGCCCGTCGCGCCCGCAGGTGATCACATCCAGATCGATCAGGCCGCCCGTCGCGTAGCAGTGCAGCGTCCGCAGCACCGCGTTGTGCTCCAGGCAGCTGCACACCACCCGGGGCTTCGACGATCCGCACGACGCGATCATCGCGCTGCGCATGATGCCGTGGATCGCCATGTTCAGCGCGTCCGTGCAGCCGTGCGTCAGCACGATCCGCTTTTCCGCCTTCGCGTTCACCAGCCGCGCCAGCACCGCCCGCGATTCGTCCACCACCGCGCTCGCCGCCCGGGCCAGCTCGTGCCCCCCGCGCCCCGGATTGCCCGCCGAGTCGCGCAGGAACGCCGCCATCGCCTCACCCACCTGCGGGGGCTTGGGCCAACTCGTCGCCGCGTTGTCCAGATACACGAGATGTCGCTGTGCTCGGTGGTCCTGCATCCCGCCGCGAGTATACCGAACAGCGGGAAGAAAACCGACCCCGGCGGCCCGTTACGCCGGCGGATCGCCCGCCAGCCCGTACGAAGCCCACGATGATCGGACCCGCTCCCGCACGCCCAGATCCATCGACACCACCGGGGGCCACCCACGAACGGGCTCCCCGTTCCGAGCGTCACCGGGCGTCTTGGGCGTCGCATCGAACGCCAGGCAATCCCCCGCGCCGTCCGAGTGCCGCACCACATCCCGCCCCGGATCCATGTTCGCCAGCCAGTGGAAGAACCCATCCACGGGCGAGCACACATCCACCCCGCGCCCGACCGCCACCACGAAGGGCACCCGAGGCGAGAACCCTGGCTCGATCGCCAGCACCGAGTCCAGCACCCGCATCCCCAGCCCCTCCCGATCGGGCTCATCGAGTCCCCGGTCCACCTCGAGCAGCAACCAGCCCGGCGCGTGGTCCGGGATCGCCGCGTCCAGCACGCCCTCGACCGCGCGCACCGCGTCGAGATAAGCGACGATCTCGCTCGCCGAAGGCAGCCGCCGGGGCCCCGCCGGCAGCTCGCCCCCCGCCTGCTCCCCGTCCCACCGCGCCGTGCAGTCGAACCCGATCTTGCTCCCCGCCCCCAGCCGCGGCGCCGCGTGGTCCAGGATGTCCAGGGGCCCGCGCACGATCTCGACATCCCGCAGAGGACGGCAGTGCTTCGCGCACGCCTCCATCACCGCCCGCTGGTCGTGAACATCCACCGAGTCGTCGACCACGAAGATCGACTTCGTCCACGCCATCTGCCCCGCGCCCCAGATCGACGACATCACCCGCCGACCCTGCAGCGCGTACGCCTTCTCGATCTGCACGAACGCGCAATTGTGGAACGCGCCGAACATCGGCAGGTCGTAGTCCGCGATATCCGGCACCAGCACCTGCAACAACGGAAGGAACAGCCGCTCCGTCGCCTTCCCCAGGAAGTAATCCTCCTGCGGCGGCAACCCGACCACCGTCGCCGGCAGCACCGCGTCCCGCCGATGCGTCACCGCCGAGACCTCCACGATCGGATACCGGTCAGGCAACGAATAAAACCCCGTGTGATCCCCGAAGGGCCCCTCGAACACCGCGCCGGGCCCCAGCGCCTCGTCCCCCTCCGGGTCCCAATCGGGCCCGCCCGCGTCCGTCCGCACATACCCCTCGATCACGAACTCCGCGTTCCCCGGCACCCACAGCGGCACCGTCTTCCCGCGCACCAACTCGATCCCGCGCCCGTTCAGGAACCCCGCCATCAGCAGCTCGCTGATCCCCGGAGGCAGCGGCGCGGTCGCGCTGTACGGCAGCACGCTCTCCCCCCCGAAGACGATCGCGACCGGCATGGGCTCCCCGCGTTTCTTCCACGACCGCCAGTGCCGCGCCCCGTCGTGGTGCAGGTGCCAGTGCATCGCGAGCCGGTCCTTGCCCAGCAGCTGCAGCCGGTACATCCCGATGTTGTGCGAGCTCGGCTTCCCCTCGCCGACATCATCCGCGTGGATCGTGTGGATCCCCGCGAAGGTCACATACCGACCCCGGAACTTCGCGTCCCACTCCGCGTCGCTCATCGCCGGATGTCCCAGCCCGGGCACGCCGTCGTTGATCCCCGCCCGATACCCCAACCCCGCGAAATCCCCGTCGAAGGGCCAGCACCGCAGCAGCGGGATCCGCGTCAGGTCGATCGCCTCGCCGGTCTGCACCACCGCCTGGCTCGCCCCGCTCCCGCGTTTCCGCTTCGGGCCGATCTTCAGCAAAGGCGCAAACTGCTTCGCCTTCGCGATCGCCTCACCCAGCGAACGCGGAGGCTGCGGCTGCACCAGCCCCCCGATCACACCGCCGATCGCGTCGAACCCCCCCTCGCCGTCACCGAAACGGCCGCACCCCAACGCCATCTCCATCCGCCGGTATGAACCGAACGCGTTGATCAGCACGGGGAAATCCGAGTCTTCAACCCGCTCGAACAGCAACGCGGGCCCACCCAGACCGCAGAACATCGGGTCGTTCGCCCGCGACGCCGCCGACCCCGCGTGCGGCGCCGCCGTCTTGCTCACCCGGTCCGCGAGATCGGGAATCTCCAGCACCGCGCTGACCCGCTCGCGAACGCGAACAAGTTCACCCGCGCGATCCAGTGCGTCAACGAAGGCGTGCAGATCTCGGTACATTCCAAAGCCTATGGCTGATGATCACCACCCGAACCAGACCACCCAGCAGGACGCCGCGCCCGCCTTCCGATTCGGCTTCACGCGAGACTGGCCCGCCTATTTCGCCGTCATGCAGGGCAAGGGACCCCGCGATACGACGCTCAGGGCCCTTGACGCGTTCGCCGCCGAGGGCGTCCCCGATGCCGCGAAGATCGCCCAGGCCGAGATTCCCATCCCCCTCGCCGTCGATCTGGGCTGCGGCGAGGGCCGCGACACCCAGGAGATCCTCTCCCGGGGCTGGCGCTGCGTCGCCATCGACGGCCACGAGGCCGCGTTCGAGAACATGCGCAAACGCGGCATCCTCGATCACCCCGCCCTCGACGCCCGCCTCGAGCCCATGGAGGAGTGCTCCATCCCGGGCTGCCACTTCCTCAACGCCAGCTTCAGCCTGCCCTTCTGCCATCCCGACCGCTTCCCCGCCCTCTGGACCATCATCACCCACGCCATCGAGCCCGGGGGCCGCCTCGCCTGCCAGCTCTTCGGAGACCGGGACACCTGGGCGTCCATCCCGGACCGGACCCACTTCACCCGTGACGAGGCCGAGCGTCTGCTCAACCGGTTCGAGATCGAATTCTTCGAAGAAGATGAAAAAGACGCGACCGATGCCGAAGGACACGACAAGCACTGGCATGTCTTCCATATCGTCGCCCGCAAGCCCGACGACGCCTGACGACACATGCCCTCCGAAAGAGCCGCGACCGTCAGGGAGCGGTCGCCGAGAACGCACATGGCTAACCCCGCTTCCAACCTCGCCATCGACATCACCAACGCCTCCAAAACCTACAAGGGCAAGATCCGCGCACTCCGGGGCGTCGACCTCCGCGTCGGACGGGGCGAAGTGTTCGGCCTCCTGGGCCCCAACGGCGCCGGGAAATCCACCCTCGTCAAGATCCTCATGACCGTCATCCGACCCTCTTCCTGCGAGGGCACCGTGCTCGGAAGCCCCGTCGCCGACAAGGCGACCCTCGCCCGTGTCGGCTACCTCCCCGAGCACCACCGATTCCCCGATTACCTCAAGGGCTGGCAGGTCCTCGATTTCTACGGCGCGATGGCAGGCATCCCCCGCAAGGCACGCAAGCAGCGCATCGACAAACTCCTCGATCTCGTCGGCATGACCGATTGGTCGAGAAAGCGAATCAAGCAATACTCGAAGGGCATGCGCCAGCGCGTCGGTCTCGCCCAGGCGCTCATGAACGACCCCGAACTCGTCCTCCTCGATGAGCCCACCGACGGCGTCGACCCGCAGGGAAGGCGCGACATCCGCGGCATCTGCCAGCAGATGCGCGACGAGGGACGCACCGTCTTCATCAACTCCCACCTGCTCAGCGAACTCGAAATGGTCTGCGACCGCGTCGCGATCATGGTCAAAGGCGAGGTCGCCCAACAGGGCACGATCGACGAACTCACCAGGGGCCAGGAGCAGTACCGCGTCGAACTCGCACCCAGCGAAGACACCGCCGCGAACACCGGCGCGTTCCACGCCGCCCTCCCCGCCCTCGGCATCCAGGGCGATCCCCCGCAAGCCGGACGCGGCACGCTCACCTCAGGCGAGTGGTTCGAACTCGAGCCGGGCGCGCTCCGCGTCGGCACGAGCGACCCCCAGCTGATCAAACCGCTCGTCCGCGTCCTCGTCGAGGAAGGCCACACCATCCAGTCCATCACCCGCCAGCGCCCATCACTCGAAGACCTGTTCATGGCCGCTATTCAGGACGCCGACACCGGGAAGGCCATGAAGCCCGGCGCCGTCCGAAACGAGAAGCAGAACAAGACGAGCGCGGAAGGGGGCCGGGCATGATCATCACCCAGACCCGCGCCATGCTCGTCGACGCCTACCGCGAGCTCAACGCGCGCAAGCTCTTCTGGATCACGATGGGCCTCAATGTGCTGGTCGTGGGCGTCTTCGCCTCGCTCGGCATCAACGAGAACGGCCCGACCTTCCTCCACTGGGAGTTCGACAACCGAATCCTCAACGCCGACACGATCTCGCCGGGGCTCTTCTACCGCCTCCAGTTCGTCACCTGGGGCACCCCCTTCTGGCTCTCCTGGGTCGCCACCATCCTCGCCCTGGTGTCCACCGCGGGGATCGTCCCCGACCTCGTCGCGGGGGGATCGATCGAGACCCTCGTCTCCAAGCCGATCTCGCGCCTCCGCCTCTTCATCACCAAGTATGTGTTCGGGCTCCTCTTCGCGACGCTCCAGGTCGCGGTCTTCTGCATCGGCTGCTTCCTGGTCATGTGGATCCGCGGGGGTGTCACCGAGTGGGGCCTCTTCATGGCGATCCCGATCGTCGTGCTCTTCTTCAGCTATCTCTTCTCGGTCTGCGCCCTGCTGGGCATGCTCACCCGTTCGACCATCGCCGCGCTGCTCATCACCATCGTGCTCTGGTTCCTCGTCTTCGCCGTCAACGCGACCGACCGCACCCTCGTCGGATTCCGCGAGGACGCCCGCCTCCGCGTCGAGGACGCCCGCGAGCAACTCGAGAACCAGACCACCCTCGCCGACCGACGCCTCGAGCAGATCGACGCCTCGGGCGAGGCGATCGAGGACAACGAGGGCAACGCGATCACCGATCCCGACGACCGCCGCCAGGCCGCGTTCCCGATGATCTCGCGCACCCGGACGAGGCTCGAAGAAGCCGAGCAGCAGCTCGAGAACTGGGAGACCTGGACGGGCCGCGTCTACCTCGTCAAGACCGTCTTCCCCAAGACGCAGGAGACGATCAAGCTCCTCGATCGCTTCCTGATCACCCAGGCGGAACTCGGCAAGCTCATGGCCCAGGAGAACGGCTTCGATCCGCCCCCCGACGACGAGCAGCCCGATGTCCCCTTCCAGGACGAGCGACTCCCGGGCCGCGTCGAGGAAGCGATGCGTTCCCGCGACGCGACCTGGATCATCGGCACCTCGCTCGCCTTCGAGTTCGTCGTCCTCGCGCTCGCGTCCGTGATCTTCGTCCGCCGAGATTTCTGACCCCGCCGAGCGGAGGGGACGCGCCGCGATTCAGTTCTCCGACCGGCTCTGCACGATCCGCTGCCACTCGTCGCTGCTGAACGCGACGATCCCGCGTTCCACCGCGAACCTGGTGACCTGCGCCCGCGAGGTCATCCCGAGCTTCTTGTAGATCTGGTTCGCGTGCTGCTCGATCGTGCGCACGGAGCGGAACAGCAGGCTCGCGATCTCGGCGCTGGTCAGCCCGCACGCGATGTGGTAGAAGACCTCGAGCTCGCGGGGAGAGAGGGCGTCGAGCTCGTCGAAGTGCCCGGTGGTCAGCACCGCCGCGTCGTGCTCCGGATCGTGATGGTGCACGGTCTGGTCCTGCGCGATCGACTGGATGATCACGAAGACGCCGCGCTTCCCGAACGAGCGGGGGTCGAGGGGCCAGGCCCGCGTGTACCAGCGCGAGCCGTGCCAGAGCTGGTAGTACGCGACCATGCGCCCCTCTTCGAGCGCCGGGCGCATCTGCTCCTCGCGCTCGTGGGCGAGCGGCTCGGGGAGGAAATCCGCCATCGTCGTGCCCAGCATCGCGTCGGCGGAGCGTTCGCAGAGCGTGGCGTAGAACTCGTTGCACCAGAGGAGCCGCCAGTTCTCATCGCGGGCGAGGGCCGCGACGCCCGGCAGGCCGTCCATCGGAGAAAACGCCTCTGGGGACATGGTGGAGACTGCGCCGACAGGCCCGGCGGACCCGTGGTCGATCTCGCGAAACTCACCACCCCCCCAGGGGCGGGCACCCGTCGTCATACCCACAGTCTATCCAACGCGGAGGGCTGGTCTGCACGCCGAATGTGGGTAAAAAACAGGGCTTTTCTTGTTCTAGAAGTACGCGGTGATTTCTACTCGGGTTGCCGCCCAAGGCACGCGGGGGCGAGTTCCGGTAGGGTGATCGGCACCGCGCGGGCGGGGTGCCCGGAGCGGGGGACAAGAAGGGAGCCAACATGGCCGAGGCCGACACCAACACGCTGCTACTCGTGATCATCGCGATCCTGATCCCGCCGCTCGCGGTTGGGCTGAAGAAGGGGATCGGCGGGGCGCTGATCCTCAACATCATCCTGACGATCCTGTTCTATCTGCCCGGTCTGCTGCACGCGCTGTATTGCATCTTCAAGTGATGCAACGGAGGCTGCCCGGATAAGGCCCGGTGCGGGCTCGTTTGAGCGGGTCAGTTGTCGGTGTGGAGTGTCGGCCAGCCCTCGTGATCGAAGGCGAGGGGAATGAGCGCGAAGCGTGGGCGTCCCTCGTGCCGGGCGTCGTAGAAGTGCAGGCCCAGCAGGCGGGCGTCGGCGGTGTCGAGGACGCTGGGGTGTCCCGGCCCGATGAAGGGTGGTTCGCTCGCGAGGAGGGGGGTGCCGCCGTTCTCGGTCAGGGGTTTTCCCGCGCGGTCGAGATAGGGGCCCGTGATGTGTCGGCTGCGGCCGACACGGATCTCGTAGGTGCTCTCGGCCCCCTTGCAGCAGAGCCCCCAGTTGACGAACAGGTAGTACCAGCGCCCGTCCTCGGCTGACCGTTCGTAGATGTCGGCGGCTTCGATCGCGTTGTTCCACGCGGGCTCGCCCTGGTTGCTCGCGAGGCGGATCGGCTCGGCGTCGGGGGCGAGGCGCATGCCGGTCTCGGGGTCGAGCTGGACGAGTTGGATGCCGGTCCACCACGATCCGAACACCATCCACGACTCGGTGCCCTCGGGCCCTTCGGTCTCGACGATCGCGGGGTCGATCGCGTTGAAGTCGCTGGCTTCTGTTGAGCGGATGACGATGCCGTCGTCGCGCCATTCGGCGGCGGAGGGGTCGAGCGTGGGGCTCGAGGCGAGGGCGATGGCGGAGGTGTTTTTCCCGAAACTGGAGACGGAGTAGTAGACGCGCCAGCGGCCGTCGGGGGCCTTGGTGATGTCGGGCGCCCAGAAGTGGCCTGTCTGGTCTTCGGCGACTTCGGTGATCCATCGCGGGAGGGTGTCGCGGCTGAAGACGCGGCCGATCCGTTCGAAGGTGGCGGGGTCGGGCGCGGAGTCATGGGGCGCGGCGTGGTAGATCCCGATGCCTCGTCCCGTGGCGAAGAAATAGAAGCTGTCCCCCTCGCGGACGATCGTGGAGGGATCGTGGACGCGGAGTTCGGCGGGGGCGAGTTGGGCGTGCTGCCAGGGCGATCCTGCGGCGGGTGCGTTTCCCGCGTCGCCGATCGGCGGGGTTGCGGGTTGGGCGACCGCAACGAGGGCGGCGATGAGTGCGTGCATGTCGCGATGGTAGTGGAGTGGCTGAGGAGCGTGGTCGCGGCCTTGCGGCGGGTCTCGGGGGGCGCGGATTCATTCAGGGCGAGGTGGCGGAGAGCGTCGGCGGCGTCGGTGCGGGCTTGGAGCGTGATGAGTGCTTCGCGGGCGCGGGCGATCGTGTGCGCGGCTTGCAGCAGGGGGCTCAGGGAATGGGGCGTGGGGAATGGGTCATGGGGAGGAGAGGGGGAGGAGGATGGGGAGGGTGGGGAGCCCCTCACCCCGGCCCTCTCCCCACAGGGGAGAGGGAGGATGGCATCGGCGAGTTGCTGTGGGGAGAGGGCGAGGTGATCGCAGAGTTGGGGGATGGTGAGGCCGGGATCGGCGAGGAGGTCCAGGAGGGCGGACTCGCGTTGCTCTGGGTTTGTGTCGCCGACCTCCGTCGGCGAGAGGTGGCGCGCGTTTGGTTGCTCGGGCGAGAAGAGGCTGTATGAGTCGCTGGCCTCCACCAGCGAGGTGGAAGGCAGGGGGGTGCGTGCGGCCGCGGGTTGGGTGTGTGGTTTGGGTTGGGGGTGCGGTTGGGGCTGCCTTTGGGGTTGGCTTTGGGATGGGGTGTCCCAGGCGGTGTTGCTGAGTTCGAGGGCGAGTTGTTCCCAGTCGTAGGCGGGGGCGGGGACGGTCTGGACGGAATGGGTCTGGACGGAATGGGTCTGGACGGCATTGGCGTGGACGGTTTGTGCGGCTTGGTTGTGTGTGCTTCCCATGGGGGTAGTGTGCCGCGGCTGGTGGGGCGGCTCAATGGGAATGTTGGGGAGGGACGGGAGTTTGCGCACAGAGGTGTTCGTTCACGGAGAAATCGCGTTGCGATTTCTTCGCGGCACCTCGGGGTGAGGGGCGTGAAGTGGGGAGTGAGCCCCTTGCGCGAGCAAGGGGATGGAGGGGGTGGGAGAGGAGGATTGGAGAGGGGGGAGATCCCCTCGCTCGCGCGAGGGGCTCTTTGTTGATTTAGGTCATTTTCGGTAGGCTTGGGGGATGGGGGTGTTGGCGTACTTCCTAACTTGGACGACCTACGGAACCTGGCTTCATGGGGATGCGCGTGGGTCAGTTGATGATGAGCACAACCTGGTTGGTCGCGATCGATTGGGACCCGACGAAGAACGCCTTGTGGCGTCGCGTCGGGCGATGCGTGAGGATGCGTTTTTGCTCGACGCGCGTGGGCGCGGTGTGGTCGAGGCCGCGATCATGGATCATGCGGATCGGCGGGGGTGGCGCGTCGATGCGCTCGCGGTCCGGTCGAACCATGTGCACATCGTGGTCGGGGCGTCGCCGCATTCGCCGGAGGTTGTTGCGGGGCAGTTCAAGGCGTGGGGGACGCGTCGGCTTCGGAAGGCCGGGCTGATTGGGGATCGGACGCGCCTGTGGACAAAGATGGCGAGCACGCGGTCGATACATACCGAGGCGTCGCGGGTTGCGGCGGTGGATTATCTGCTGAACTTTCAGGACGAGGGGCGTCGGCGGTTCTCTGAGTGAGCCCCTTGCGCGAGCAAGGGGTGGGCTTGGGGCGCGGTGTCGGGATTGGGAGGTGTCCCCTCGCTTGCGCGAGGGGCTCGATGGTGGTCACTCGCTCGTATCGAGCACGGCCATGAAGGCCTGCTGGGGGATGTTCACCGACCCCACGGACTTCATGCGCTCCTTGCCCTTCTTCTGCTTCTCGAGGAGTTTGCGCTTTCGGGTCACATCGCCGCCGTAGCACTTGGCGGTGACATCCTTGCGGAAGCCCTTGATGGTTTCGCGGGCGATGATCTTGCCGCCGATGGCGGCCTGGAGGGGGATCTCGAACTGGTGGCGGTCGATCTGCTTCTTCAGTTTGACGAGGAGTTGGCGGCCGCGCTGTTCGGCCTTTTCCTTGTGGGTGATGAGTGAGAGGGCCTCGACGGGTTCGCCGTTGATGAGGACATCGACCTTGACGAGGTTCTCTCGGCGGAACTCGATGACCTCGTAGTCCATGGTGCCGTAGCCCGAGGTCATGCCCTTGAGTTTGTCGTAGAAGTCGTAGATGAGTTCGGCGAGGGGGATCTCGAAGGTGATGAGGTCGCGGGTCTCGGAGACATACATCTGGGACTTGAAGATGCCGCGTCGTTCGAGACAGAGCTTCATGATGTCGCCGATGCTCGCCTTGGGGAGCATGATCTCGAGTTTGCAGAAGGGCTCGCGGATCTCGAGGATGGTGCCCATGTCGGGGAGGTCGGCGGGGTTGTGGACCTCGATCTCTTCGGCGTCGCCTCCCTTGCCTCGGATGAGGGCCTTGTAGGAGACGGTGGGGGCGGTCTGGACGATCTCGAGGTCGAACTCGCGTTCGAGGCGTTCCTGGACGATGTCCATGTGGAGGAGGCCCAGGAAGCCGCAGCGGAAGCCGAACCCGAGGGCCTCGGAGTGGACGGCCTGGTAGGTGAAGGCGGAGTCGTTGAGGCTGAGCTTGTCGATGGCCTCGCGC
>MDTD01103195.1_pt1 | contig 40712 bp, 23 predicted proteins | sample 811221 | NCBI WGS metagenome assembly MDTD01 (sample SAMN05326646, study PRJNA326480) | marine metagenome | isolation source: seawater | place: Pacific Ocean: South West | collected 2011
ACCGCCGTATCCTCCGGGCGTCGGACCGCCGTATCCTCCGGGCGTCGGACCGCCGTATCCTCCGGGCGTCGGACCGCCGTACCCACCGGGCGTCGGACCGCCGTACCCACCAGGCGTCGGACCGGCGAGCGACGTGGAGTCGCCGTACCCACCGGGCGTGTATCCCATGCTCGTGTTTCCCCATCCGGCGCCGGCGGTGGACGTCGGCTCCCAGTTGTCGTGCGGCAAGTGCGCGGGCGTCGCAGTCGGATTCCACGCCGCCTCTCTCGCCGGCGTCATGCTGCCGTGCATCGGCGTCACGCCGCCGCCGTGCGCCGGGGTCATCGGGTAATGTGCCGGCGTTCTCGCACCCGGAGCGTCGTAGATGCTCGTCGCACGCGGCGCCATGTACGAATCTCGGCTCTGCGCGACTTGAGGCACGTCGACGTACTCGCGATTGACGGTGACGGTGCGCGCCTGCGCTTGAAGTTCCAAACGAACCGTCGTATCAGTGACGTCCACGATGCGGCCGACGTACCCTTTGTACGCACCTGAACGAACCTTCTTCGTCTGGCCGATGAGGGCATCTTGTCGACCGCGACCGCGACCGCCCATGGGGCGCACCGGCGCGCGCGGCGCTTGGTGGCTCTGCGCCATCAACTCGCCGCGCAAGCCGGAGGTGTACGAACTGGCAAGCAGCGCGTGGCCCGGAGACTTGGGCGGAAGACCACTCGCGCCCATCATCTGCGCCGCGAGACCACCGCCAATCTGCGAGCTCTTGTTACCACCGTGCGCGACGCAGTTTCTGGAGCGAATACACACGATACCGCCGTGCTCTTGCACGTGACGCGCGCGAATCCAAAGAGTCCCCTTGTAAATGTGTTCAACCGTGCCCGTGGCGTCCTTGTATTTCCCATCTATGATGCGAACCATCGATCCTTGATCGATCGTGTCCATGTGCGCGTCCTGCGCCGAAATGTTACGACTTAACAACTTCTTCTTCAACTCGTGAAGCTTGACTGGTTTGATCTCGGGTCGATCGGGAGTGCCGGCGTTGGTCATGACGAACGCGATGTCCTTCTCGACGCGCACGATGCAACCAACCTCGGATCCATCGAGTAAAGCGAGGTCGTGCAACGCGTATTCACCGATCGTGTCGATGCGTTGCGTCGTCTCTTCGCTATCGGCGAGGTCGTGCATGAAGACTTGGAACTCTTCGTTGCTCACCGTGGAGAAAATGTGCGCTACGTCGCGATCCACTTTCACCACCATACCAACGACGCCCTCGTGCTTGCCATGCAACACGCGCACGCTGGAGCCAGTCTTGAATCGCTTGCGGAGTTGTCCGGGCTTGAACGTCAAAGGTTCGTGAAGTTCCTTGTGGGAAGGGTTGATGGTGACGCGGCCGTCTGCGTGAATTCTATCCACGACACCCTCGAGGTTCTTCAAATCACCCTCCACGACGACGACTTGATCGCCAGGCATGAACTTCAGATCGGTCTTGCGCTCGCCCACAGCCTTGGACAAGGTGGCGAGCGCGCTCTTGCCTTGAGTACCTTGACCATCGACGTCTTCGCTGACGGCGAACTTTTGCAACTCGTCCAGAGTCGGCGTGTCGGCAAGTTTCACGGTGGCTAAAGAGCACGTCTTCATGTGATACCCATCCTTGATTTTCGTGGTTCCGCACAGGATGTCGATGTAATCATTCATTGCACGATCGAATCGACCCTTTTCGAGCGACAAGTTCAAGCGCTTGGCTTCGGCTTCGGAGAACATGCGCGGCGGCGGTCGAATCGACGACTTGGGTTTCCCCTTGGCGGCGCCGGATTCCTTATCCGCGAGGTGTTGGTAATCTATGCGAGGCAACAATTTGACCGTGCACTGATTATCGGCGTAGTTGACGTCGACAACTTGCGCCAAATCCCCCTTGTACACGCCCGTGCGCATGCGCACCCACGAATCCTGCTTGACGACGGACACCTCCTTCTTCGCCACGCTGATGGAATCCACCATCTCGTTGATCGGAACCAGACGAATCGGCTTGCTATGGTACACGTGTCGCATGCCTTGCAGCGCCTTACGAACGATATCCTCGCGCTCGGCCTCGACGTAGATGTACCCCTTGAGATGATCCTGAGAGATGGCGGATAAAATTTGCATCGCCGGCTTGCCTTGCTTGGACAAGTTGATCGTCTTTTGCATCAAGCACACCACCGTCTCGCGCTCCTTACCGAGCTTAACGGTGACGAGCCAGAGTTTGGGATCTCGAACCGTCGGGTGCAACGCTTGCTGATCGACGTTCTCGTCCACCTGACCTCGACCCGCCTCGTACCTCGGCGCCGCGTACCTCTCCTTGATCATGCGTTCCAACTCCTCCTCGTTCTCCATGCGTTCGAACCGCTCTTGATTCTCCATACGCGCGTGTAAACGCGTATCCATCTCCCGACGAACCGCCTCGCGCTCCTCATCGTCGAAACCCTCCTCCTCCTCGCCCTCGTCCTCGTCGTCTTCGTCCTCGTCGTCGTCCGCCGCCTCGTCGTCGATGAACGCGCTTGCCCCTCTCTTTGCCTTTTTCTTCTTCTTCCCGCCCGTGCCCACACCCGCACCCTCCTCCTCATCGTCGTCTTCTTCCTCCGCGACGTCATCGACGAATCGATTCACGCGCGCTCGCTTCCCGGTCGTCGTCGGCTGATTCGCGATCTCCGCGTCGGCGTCCTCCTCGTCCTCATCCTCTTCGTCCTCGTCGAAATCGCTCCCACGATCCTCCTCCTCCTCGTCACCGTCGTCACCCGCACCGTCCTCCTCCTCGCGAGCGTCCTCCTCCTCGCGAGCGTCCTCCTCGCGGGCGTCGTCGTCGTCGTCGCTCGGCGCGTCCACCATGCGAAGCAACTTGGCGCCCTTTTTCGTGAACGCGCCCGCGCCGACGCGCGTCATGTCGCGATGCGGGTGCGTCGAGAGGTGCGCGCGCGCGCGTCGATCGACGCGTGGGGGAGCGCGGGTCGTCGCGCGCGCGATCGACGAGCGCGCGGGTCGTCGCGATCTCGCGATCTTTCGGCGGAGGGCGCATTCGTGGGAGGGCTGCTGAGGGGGTGTGGTATGAGTCGTGAATCGTCGATTTTGAGGGTGGAGGGAAAGGAGGGACGGAGAGGCGAACGGAGAGGCGAGCGGAGAGGCGTCGTCGTCGTCGTCGTCGTCGTCGTCGTCGTCGTCGTCGTCGTCGTCGTCCGATGGTTATTTTTTTGTTCGTTCGCGGTTTCGTCACAATTCGTCGGACGGTGGTCGAATGGAGCGCGCGTGGTCGACGCGGCGCGGACGCGGCGCGGCGCCGTCGTCGGCGGACCAGTCGAGGGCGTTGCCGGAGACGTCGAGGTGCTCGAGGGTGGGGATGGTGAGCACACCGAGGTGGGCGTGGGAGGTGAGCTTGTTTGAACTCAGATCGAGGTGGCGGAGATGTCGGGCGCGGGCGAGGGCGGTGGGGATGGCGCCCTCGAGCGCGTTGGCCCTGGCGTCGAGACGCTCGAGGCGCGCGACGGACCAACGCTCGGGGAGCGCGCCTCTGAGGTTGTTGTGAGACACGTCGAAGACCCGGAGGTTATCCAGAGTGACCAATTGCGAGGGTATTTCGCCGGTGAGACGGTTGTGGGAGACGTCAAAGTCCTCGAGGCGCATGGCAGCGCGCTCGCGTTCGCCCTGGTAGAGGTTTCTGGGTAATTCGCCCTCGAGCGCGTTTCGAGAGACGTTGACGTGCTTCAGAGAGAGCTTACGGAAGATATCCGAAGGTAACTCGCCGACGAACGAGTTTGAGGAGAAATCGAGGTGTTCAACGCTCTTTAATCGACCGAAATTCCTCGGTATGGTACCGTTGAGGTTGTTATCGCCTACTGAGAAGACGCGAAGTCCCGCGGGGAGCGCCGTCGTGGGAAGCTCCCCCGAGAGCTCGTTTCCTGAGACGTCGAACAAGATCCACGGCACACGTTGCGACAGTTGTGGAACTGGCCCGTGTAACACGTTTTTACTCACGTCGAAAAATCGTATGTTGGCCTTGTAATCAAACACGGGTAAGACGCCTCTGAGTCTATTCGTCGACGCCGAGAACACCTCCAACGCCGGAAGCACTCTGATGGTTGGAATCTCTCCGGTGAGCATATTGCTCGATACGTTGAACATCCTGAGATTGGACAGGTGCACGAACTCGTTAGCGGGAATCTTTCCAGTCAGGGCGTTATCGCTCAGATCGAGCTTTGTCAATGCCGAGCGTTTGCGAAACAATCCCGCCGGAATGTCCGAATAGAGCGCGTTCGATCGCACGAGGAGGTACCTCAACGACTTCAACTCGCCGATCATGGCGCTTAATCGTCCCTCTAATCGATTGTACGATAAATCTACTCCCTGCAGCATCTTCAACTCGTCGATCGCTTGCGGCATGTCTCCTTCCATCTCGTTGTCTCTCAAATCTATAAATGTGACGCCGTGGTCCTCCTCCTGGCACGTCACGCCGTGCCATCGACAGTACGACGCGTCGCTCATCCATCCATCCTGTCTTCGCCATTTCGCACCGTTTGTGCGTCTATAAATATCCCTCAAAGCGACAGACTCCTGATGCTTGATTGCGTCTGCGCTCGCGCCTTCGCCGAACGCCTCCTCCGGACTCAACTTTGTCGGATTCTCGCGATCCCACCCCCACATCCCGCGCTCTCCCTTGGCCACGTCTGCACCCACGACATCATCATCGACCACAGACGGGGACGAATTCACCGTTTTCGCCGCCCCCTTCCGTCCAGCCGTCACCTCCTCGCTCGCCGCTCGGGACACCGCCTCTCTCACGAATCGCGTCGCCTCGCTCGCGTCTCTCTTCTCCGGATCCGACATCGCCGCCGCCCCGCTCTGACACGCCTCGTGCATCGCGCGTCTAAATTCATCCAACGCCGCCTCTCGCGTCATCCTCCCCACGCTCTCCTCCAGCGCGTCTCGTCTCTTGCACGCGTCTCTCGACGCGAGCCCGGCGCTCTCGCACTCGACGCGTCTCGCCTCCACCGCACCCGCTCGAAGCGCCGCCACGCTCTCGCGCTCGAACGTTCGCGCGTACGCATCGCACGGCGCGTCTAGCGCCGCTCGAATCGCGCTCGAGACGGCTCGAGACGTCGCGCGCGCCACCGGCGCGCCCGCGGCTTCGCATCCCATCGTCACGACGACGACGACGACGACGACGAAGACCGCGCGCGCGAGCGTCCGACGAGACGGTACATCGCGCGCGAGCGCGCGTCGTGGACGCATCGCGCGACGACGACGACGACGCGCGTCGAGCGCGTCGCGACGTCGACTCGGGTCGCGCGCGCGCGATGCGTCGCAACGAGAACGACGACCGACCGGGCATGCATAATATAGAGAAACAAAGACTATCTATTCACACACATACGGTAATATATGGGTGTTTTCAAACCACACTATGTAAGAGACCCCGTCCCGCGCCCCAGGGTCGTCCTCGCGCGCACCATCGCGGCGCGCGCATCCGCCTTTACGCGACGCGCGAGCACGTCACGATGCCGTTCAACGTACGTCACGCGCGACCCCGCTCGAAAGAAAATACGCGCGTCGCGTCGTGCCGTCGCGCTCGCGAAGACGACGACGCGACGGCGACGACGACGACGACGCGAAGACGATGACCGAGGCGCACGATCGAGGAGACTGACCGCGAGCCCCGTGCGTCGCGCGCAGCGTAACATTGAGATCGGCCGCGTCGCCCTGTGTAACCTCAAGGCGGATAAGCGCTACGGCAAGCTTTTGGTGATCGTCGATGTCGTCGACATGAACAGAGTGCGTGCGCGAGACGGCGCGATTCGTGCGCGGGACGATGCTGACCCTAATACGCGAGACCCTAGGATTGGAGACGGCGGACGCGCGACGGGAACGAACGAACGAAGGACTGACGATGAGATTGATTTCGCGCGTGATCGTAGGTGCTCGTCGCCGCGCCGGGTGTCAGGCCGGATGTGATCAGCCTTCGTCGCTTGGCGATCACGGACTTGAAGGTTGAGTGCGAGCGCGCGTGCGACGCCGCGGCGCTCGACGCCGCCTGGAAGAGCGCGGACGTCGAGGGCAAGTGGGCGGCGAGCGCGTGGGGCAAGAAAGTGTCGCGTCAAAACGCGCGCGCTGGGCTCACGGACTTCGAACGCTTCAAGATTGCGCTCGCGCGCACGAAGCGTAGTGGCCTCATCAAGAAGGCGCTCGCGGCGTAAGGGGACGACGTTTAGCTCATTAGAACGAAACCCGTCTTGCGGCGATTGTTATTGATACACTTAGTCGTTCGAAGGACATCTCGCACACCTAACGTCTCGCGTCGCGTCTCCCGCGACCACCGCGACCACCGCGACCACCGGGCGCGCTCGCGGGACTCCTCGCCACCCGCGCTCTCTCTCGAAGCGTGTCCTCGCACGCGAGACAGGCGAGCCGCCGCTCGCCGGCGAAGTATTCTACGTCTAAACACTTTGATCCGCACGCCGCGCACTCGGCGTCCGCGCTCACGCGCGCGCGACGCACGTCTCGAGGTAAACGCACGAGCACCGAACACGTCGAGCAGTGCAACTTGGGCGGAGAAGGCGCCGTCGGGTCGAGCATGAGGACGCCGTCGGCACACTCGGGACACGGCGACGTGGCGACGTCGTCTGCGACCGGGTGCTCGCGAGGATGTGGTGATCCGGTGAGCGTAGCCTTGATCCTCGGCGCGCCGTCGTACGGTGGGTGGTTGAAACAAAACGGACACAGAGGAAAGTGTCGTCCGGTGCCCTTTGGCGAGAAAATCAAGAGTTCGAAACCGCACAGGCGGCACGTCGCCCCGTTGTGTCGCTTGAAGACGCCGCCCGTGGGAAGCTCGTAGACGACCTCTTCGATGGGACAGTGTAAACGCTGAATCCGACCGCTCGCGCCGACGAGTCTCAGGTACCTCGAACACCGTCCGCACTTGGAATACGGCGTCGATTCCGTCGACGCGTGAGAAAACGACGCCCCGAACAACGCGTCCATGGCGCCGATGTTGGCGGCGAAGTGATTAAACTTATCAAACATCTGCGCGAGGACGTGCTCGACGACACCCTCGTACGGAGCGAGGCCCTTGGCGATGAGATCGAGCTGATGTTCGACGTGTCGACGGACGGTCGGGAGCACGAGCTCGTCGTCGATGGCGCGATACCCCTGCGCCAGGGCGACGCCGAGTGCCGTCGGGACGACGCGACGCCCTTTTTCAATGTCGACGTATTTACGAACCTGTATGTTGTTGATGTGCGTCGGAATGGACGCGTCGGTGCCGATGCCGTTCTTTTCCATCAGATCGATCAATTCGCTCTCCGTCAAGTATCCGGGAGGCGACGTCGTCTCTCGGCGGAGTCGCGCGCTCGACATAGGCACGCGCGCGCCTGCGACGACGACGGAGGGAAGCGGACGCTCCTCGATCATTCTGTGCGGCTCGATCTGCGTCCATCCATGATCGAGCACCGTCGTTCCTCGTAAAGTAAACTCCTCTCCACCCGCGGTTAACGTGGCCGTCTGCGTCTCGTACGCACAATCCGGCGACACGCTCGCGATGAAACGTCTGGCGATGAAGGCGTACAGGCGCCACGCCTCGCCGCCACCGACGCGCTCCTCCGTCGACGCCTGCATCGGCGTGATGGGCGGGTGGTCGCCCGCGTCGACGCCACGTCTCGGCATCGTCATGTTTCCGTCGTCCAGGAGCGCGGTGACGTACGCGCCCCACACCGGGTGCGCGCGTTGCGTCGCCAGCGTCTCGCGCAACGCGAAACCTCGCGGATACGCCGTGCTCTCCGTGCGAGGATACGAGATGTGTCCAGCCATGTATAAGCGTTCCGCCACCTGCATCGCGCGATGCGCACCCATGCCGAGACCCGCGGACGCCGCTTTGAGCATCTCGACCGTGTTCAAACCGCACGGTCGAGCGCGCGTCGCGGGTTCGACGCGCACGTCGGCGACGCGAAATTCTCGCGCCTCGTCGACGAGGCGTAAAAACGCGCGCGCCGTCTCCTCGTCGAACAGTCTCGATCTCGCCCACGTCGGGGTGACGACGCAGTCGAGTGCTCCATCCGTTGGATTCGCACTCGTCTCACTCGAATCACTCGATTCAAACGACGCGTCGAGCGTCCAATACGGCTCGGGGACGTGCCGAAGAATGTCCAAGTGTCTTCGCACGCAAAATCCCAACGTCGGCGTCTGACACGGTCCGTACGACACCACGCGCGCATCCAAGCGATCGTACTTGTTTAAAAAATATTGCGTCTGAAACCTCGTGAACGCGACGCCCATCTTCAGATCTAACTCTTGCCTCGCATCCACCGCGAGCGCCTCGTTTCTATTCGGCTCTCCGAGCGTCGTCATCGCGCGCTCGACGCTCTCCTTGGTCACCGCGCTAAATTTCGCGCGTAAAATCCGTCTCTCACCGTCCCGCGTCCGCGGTTTCATCGTCGGCGCGCACGCCTCGATGACTTCAAAGCATATGTTCTCCCCCTCTCGATCGCAATCGAGCCACAAGATGAGATAATCCGCCCCTCTCGCCTCGCGTTCCAGGTGTCTCGCCACGCCGCCGTCGGCGCGCTTCACCGTCGGCGCGGCGAATAATTCCCCAGGTTCGCACGTCTCCCAATTCCGATACCGCTCCGGAAAATCCACACTCGCGACGTGTCCCATCACCGACGTCACCGTCCATCGCGCGTCTCGACGCCCCGCGAACGATCGTCCGTCGAAGTCGTGCGCCTCCGTCGCGCCGCCGCGCCGCGTCGCGAGCGTCCCCGAGGACGCATCGCTCGCCAGGTGCGTCGCGATCGCCGCCGCGAGCGACGGTTTCTCGGCGACGCACAACACTTTCATCGACGCGTTCCCGTCCTCGTCGCGTCGAGCCGTCGTCCCGTCGCGTCGTCGTCGTCGTCGTCGTCTTTTCAATCTCTCGGAAATCCACCAACGACCCGACGCGTCGACGACGCGACGCCGTCTCTCGGCCCGTCGACGACGACGACGACGACGACGACGACGACGCGACGGGACGACGACGACGAGAACTCGCGCGACGCCGCCGTCGACGCCCCCGTCGTCGTCTCTCGCGCGTCGTCGTCGGCGGAGCGTCCGCGCGCGAGGACCACCGCCGCGGAGTCCCTCTCCCACGACGAGTGACGACCCGTGAATATATCTCATCTATGAATATACAGTGCGCGTGCGAAACGCCACGTGGGTCGACGGGCCGTGTCGACCCTTTTCGACGCGGCACCGCGCGACGCGCGTCGCGCCTCGCGCGCGACTCCTCGGTCGGCATGCAGGTGACGCTGGACGTACAAAAAGTGGACGCGGTGTTTTTCTTGTACTGCGCCACGCTCGTGTTCGCGATGCAGATCGGATTCACGCTCTTGGAGGTCGGCTCGGTGAGCATCAAAAACACAAAGAATGTCCTGATAAAAAATTTGGTCGATCTGTGCGTGTCGGGATTGGCGTTTTATACCCTCGGGTTCGGGCTCATGCACGGATCGGGCGGTGGATTCGCGGGGGCGAACGGATTCGCGATGGTCGGGGGGCGTTACTCGTCGTCATCGACGCAGGCGGCGAGGTGGCACGCGGAGGCGTTTTTTTCGTTGGCGTTCGCGTCGACGTCGGCGACCATCGTGTCCGGTGCGGTGGCGGAGAGGTTTTCGTTTCAAGCGTACGCGCTTGTGGCGGCACTGATGTCGGGATTGATTTTTCCGATCGCCGCGCACTGGGTGTGGACCGATTCGGGGTGGTTATCGCCGTCGTCTCGCGAACCGTTCTTGGACGTGGGCGTCTTCGATTTCGCCGGCTCGGGCGTCGTCCACGTGGTCGGAGGATGTAGTGCGCTTTTGTCCGTGATCGTGGTGGGTCCGCGCAGAGGTCGTTTCACGTCGGGTCGGAAGCCGAACGACCTGCCGGCGCAGAGTCCCGTGTTTCAAGTCATCGGAGGGTTGTTCCTATGGTACGGTTGGTTCGGATTCAATTGCGGAAGCGTGAGGACTCTGGCGCTCTCGAACCTGTTTACCGTGACGCGCGTCGGGGTGTGCACCGTCTTATCGGGTTGCGTGGGAGGTCTCACGACCGGCCTGATTGACATGCGTAGGAATTCGAGCGTCATCCATCCCGTGCGCATGATCAACGGCATTCTCACCGCACTCGTCGCGTGTTCCGCGAGTTCTGCGTACATTGAGGTCGGGCTTTCGATCGTCATCGGCGTTGTCGCCGGTGCCTGCTACATTGTCGCTTCACAAGCGATGCTTCGGATGAAGTTGGACGACGTCGTCGACGCCGCCCCGATTCATCTCGCCGGAGGCGTGTGGGGCATCATCGCCGGCGCTCTGATGGGCAAGCGCGAGTATCTCATGGACACGTTTGGTGAGAATTATAAGGGGTGCGGCGCTTTCTACGGGTGCGCGAACGCGGGACACGTCTTCGGGGCGGCGCTTATTTACGTCGTAGTGCTTATATCGTGGACCACCGCCATCATACTCCCGACTCTGCTCGTTCTGAAGCGATTCAATCGTCTTCGAGTTTCTGTTGAAACCGAAATCCACGGTCTCGACGTATCCCAGCACGGAGGAGCGTCGTACTCAGAGTTTCAGACGACAATATTTAAATATAAGGATGCGAGCGGGACAGAGAAATCGATGGAGATGCGCGTTCGCGCCGGAGATGCCGCGCGCTTCGCCATGATTTTATCGGATATCGTATCGACGAGTGACGGCGGTTTGGAGCAAAATAATTCCGAAGGTCAAGGTCACGTCCGGCACTCTTCTCCCCTCGCACGCATGGAAACAGTGGCAGAGTGATGTGAAAATGTAACAGTAGTACAGTAGACATTACAGCGTGTAACACATCACGGTATACTTTCCTGTCATTACCCGAGAAGAGTATAGTGACGTCATTGTTCGTTCGGCGGCGAAAGAAGGAAAGAAAAGGAAGGATTCTCTAAGAACACCGGTGGCAGTCCGAGTTGGCCCGTAAGATGGATCTTGATGGTCTGCACATCCATATTTTCTTCGATGCTGAACTGAACACTGCTATCGTCATCGAGTAGGAAGGAGTTACTCAAATGTGAATCCGTATCCTCGTTCATGCGATTGCGCATCTCCTTCAACACGTCGGCGTTGACCGACTCTGTGCCGTATTTATCATCCCAGTACATCGTGCTGATCCTGTAGAGTTGCTGAATGCTCAGTTGAGGGCAGAGTTCGAGAGTGATTTCGTTGAGAGTTTTCTGCGGCTTTTGATGAATGACGAGGAGATTTACAGCCTGTCTTATGAATCGTAGTTCATCCAAGGACTCATCTCCGACAGCTTCGTTTTGAGGCTGGCGAGCCCAGCCATCCAGAAGAGAAAGACCCATTTTAATGTACTCACCATTCGAAAACGAACAGCACTCTCGTCTGAGTAGGAGAGCGTTGAACATCTGGACGTTTATGAAGCAGAAAATTTGCACAAAGAAGCGCTTGTTCAGCTCACGCGGGACGTTGTTCAGGGCCATGGCCTTGACAACCTCGTCGAGAGTGTCTAAAATTCTCATCCATCCGTCACCGAGCTCTGGTCGAACGGCTGATGTACTGCGTGTTAGTTTAGCCGTGACATCCATACGAGATCGTGGCGCTTGAATGCACGTGGCAAACTGAGGTGTTATGTCTTTCTTCACGCGATCTCTCAGGATTCCGTAGACTTTCTCGACGAACGCCGCTAGCTGCTGTTTGAATAAGAAAGCCGGATACTTGGCATCAATCTTACCGACACCGTGTACGCTCGGCGATGCGGACGTTGGACTCGAAATTCTTGAGAAGCGTGAATTGATGCGTTCAAACAAGCCGCCACTTTTTCTTCGATTCTCCTTGCTACCCGATGCGCTCGTCTTCAACGTACGATGAAGCAACTGAAGAAGGGTGAATGCGTTGCTCAGCCAATACGTGAGCGCCTCGTAATCTTCGGACGAGTGCTCCAAGTTGATGGACATGACATCAATGAGCTTTTCGAATAGACTGGTTCTGTCTAACTCGAACGTGCCCCACTTGAGTAAGCATCGAAAAATGATGCACGCGAGCACAGGCGTGCCGTTTTCGGTAAATCCAGCGTCTTGGGCATCGTTTTCGACGAAGCTAAGCAGAACGGAATACTCCATGTGAGAACGCATTTGTTCGAGCTTGGCTTTACGTGCGTCGAGCTCGGCTTGCTCCCGCTCGAGTACGGCCTCGACGTCGTCGCTATTCGGTGTACCTGGCGTATCGGGCGAGTCATAGCCACTCATCGGTGATATTGGGCTCAGAATAGACGCGAATCGACCATTCGTACGCTCCTGCAGAGGCGAACACTGCGACCGCAAATCTTCATTCTCTTTTTCCATTTCAGCCATCTCTTTACGAAGCTGCGTCACCTTGTCTTCAAGCTCTGTTCGTTCTTGAGCGAGAGCGTCTACTTCTTTTCTAAGTTTTGAGTTGAGCTCCACCTTTTCACTAATTCGTACATTCAGGTCTTCAAGTACGTTCGTACTCACAGATGCGTTCGTCTCGCGTTTACTCGGCGTGGTTTTCAGCGGAGACTGCAATGAGTGTGCTTGAATACTTTCTAGTTTGGCGTTCAGCTCGGCAAACTGCTCCTCTCTAGATGATTTCCACTCGCGCAACTGGACGGTTTCTGCAGCCATCGTTGCCATTTCATCCTTCGCGTTCTTCAACTCGATGAGCTGAGCCTCTGTGTCCTCAGCCGCACGAATTTTCACTGCAGCTAATTCGTCTTCGAGTTGGGCAACACGAGCTCGGAGCTCGTTTTCCATGCACTCAAACTTGACGAGGTCATCTTGGCGTGCACGTTGCTCCATCGCCGTGCGAGCACGTTCAGAGTCCAACTTCTGTTCGAGCGCAGACTTCGCCTCGAGCAGAGCGCCTGTTTCTCGCGCCTTGGCCTTCACCGCCTTGAACTCTTCGCGAGCAGCCTTCCCTCGCCATTTAGACTGAATGAGGGTGGCGGCAGCGTTCATGTTATCTTCTGTCTCACGCGTCTCCTGGAGTCTTTTACGTAAACGTGCGCCTCTCACAATGGCTTGAAGTTTTCTCGTCGCATCTTGAGTGCGTTGATACTGCACTCGCATCCGAATAGCCCTGAAAGCAGTCTGGATGCGCACTGCGGCTATCTCTTCTCTCATGCTCCTGACTCTCTTACGGGCAAGCATACCGCGCGTCGCAGCAGCAACCTTGATGGACGCCTCGCGCATTTCGTAAAAATGCTTGCGTTTCATGAAAGTGCGAGCTCTACTTTGAATGTACGTCGCGGCGCCATTGAGCTTATTCAATCGCATGACGTCGAGGACGGCCATTTGTCCCGATCTTAAAAACACTTGCGTCTTACCTATTTGCCATCCTTCCACCTCCGCGGCGCGCAGAATGCCTTCCAAGGCTTCCTTCTCTCGACCTTCAAAGTACAACGCGGCCGCTCGCGGTGCAAGAAGACCGAATCTCGCGAGGAAGACTTCAATGTTCTTTCGAGAGGGGTAACCGGCACAACTGATCCGGATTGCTTCGAGAACACCACCGCATCGAAGTTGCTGAAGCACATTCGCACTCTCAAAAGAAGATGGTTTTGATTCTGCGTTCGGCTTGATGCATCTGATAAAGTGAGGTTCAGTTGCGTTGAGTTTCAACATGAGCTCACCGAGCTGCTTCTTGAATCGAGCGCTGACAGACTTAAACTTTGTCGAAGATTTCGATCTATTAGAGCCATCAGTTTCATCGCCAGACGACGCGAACATGCTCTTCAATTCTTCATGCGAGCCACGCGCTAGAATGTCTTCATGCTCCTGGATAAAGAAGTCCTTATTCTTGTCAAGAAAGTTTTCACTCTCGTACGTAACGTCGCCGGCGTAATGTGACAGTGTGAACGCCGTTTGCGACAGTTTCGGTTTACTAAATCGGCCCTCGTCCTTCAGGCCAGAATATAACTTGTGCGCAAATTGTTCGTCCGTCGTAGAGCCAAGCACGCATGACTCGTCCAACAGCGATATGATTCCATTACTGCGGCGCTCAATCACGTCGAGTATGTCTTGATTGTCAACGAAGTCGATATAAGACCAATCGATCCCTTCCTTTTCATATTCTTCTTGCTCCATCTTGAATACGTGCTGATTGAAATGTTGTTGAAGTTTTTCGTTGGCAAAGTTTATGCAAAACTGCTCAAATGAGTTAACAGCAAAACTCTCGAACCCATATATATCGAGCACGCCGATGCACGACTTGCAGCTCTCGTCTTGTCCGATGCTTGCGTTCACGCGATCGACGAGCAAGTCGAACAATTTTGAATACAGACTCTTCGCGAGCGCATCGCGCGAGTGTGAAGCGGTGGCTGCGGACAGGGATTTGTGAATCACTTCGTCAGCCAGCACTATCCGACGAGAACACAACGACTGTTCGAGATTTCCAGCGTCCACCTTCAAAACTGCGGCGCAATCAAGAAGCGCATTTTTAGCGTTATCGCCGTCGATAACGCACCCATCGTCGTCGGAGTCGGCCGCATCGATGAATTTGACGTTGCCCAGGTGGAGAATGCCCGCAAGGACGCTCAAAATGTTCCGCCGTTCTGTGGCATCGATACCGATGACGTCCATCGCTTGAACGGTGCGCTCGTACTCTTTCGCGTTGTCGACGCCATTCAACTCAAAGCATGAACTTTGATTGAGATAGTTGAAGTATTTCGCATCCTTCAAACGCCATTCGCTCCTGGATTCTTCGTCCGCTCCCGCGCAAAGCTGATAAAAGATGTGAAAGTTTCGTTCACCCTCCGTCAACTTGACGACGCGACTGCGCTCGAGAAGATACGTGCGGATCGCAGCTCCACTAATCTGATGCGCAGCGTTGAACTGCATCTCAATATATTTACCAAAACGACTACTGTTGTCGTTTCGTACCGTTTTCGCGTTCCCAAACGCCTCCAAAAGCGGATTACTCTCCAAGATTTTATCCTGCGTCTCCTCGCCCGCCTCTCGCGCGTCCTTCGCCCCGCCTTCGCTCGCCGACGCGCGCGCGATGTACCGCATCAACAGTTTCGCCGTCTCCGTCTTCCCCGCCCCCGACTCCCCGCTCACCAAAATGCTCTGCGACTCCCCCTCCCGTTTCATCGCCTCGTACGCCGAGTCCGCCGTCGCGTACACGTGCGGGCTCAAATCCCCGAACCTCGACCCTCGATACATCCCCATCACTCGCTCGTCGTACAGGTGCCCGACCTCCTTGAACGGATTCACCGCGATCAGAATCGATCCCGTGTACGTGTATATATCGTCCATCGCGTATCGTCGTCGCAGGTTATCCAACACGCCCGGCTCGTGCAGATGGTTCAGCTTCACCATGTCCTCCTGCGTCACCGCGTCCCTCAACAGCGCCGCCGACGCCTTGGCGCGCATCCTTCGACCGAGTCCATCCTCAACATCGATCGCATCCGCGCTTTCGTCCACTCGTTTCACCACACCGCGCGCGTACGACGCGCTGACGTCCTCGCGCGTCGCATCTTCATCCGTGACGCGCTCGAGCGGCACCCACACCTCCGCGCCGACCGCCACGGCGTGCGTCACCGCCGCCTCGACGCCGGGCATCGTCATCGTCGACCCACGCGCACGTCGCGCTCGTCACCGAGGAGCGCGCGACGCGTTGTGGCGCGCGTCGTCGACGAGTTCGCGCGAACGAGGGTGGCTCGGTCGTCAACGACTTAAAAAATGAATGAATGAATGAATGAATGAATGAATGAATGAATGAGTTCGTCGACACTCGGTGACGCGATCGAAGGGCGCGCGCGCGAGGGATGGCGACGCACGTTGGCGCGCACAGAAATCTCACGAGCGCGTACGCGCGAGCGAGGGACGCGCACCGCGCGACGCGGCGAGAGGGTGCGAGCGATGTCGGGTTGGGAAGATTCGGGGCGGACGCGCGCGCGGGAACGTCGAGGTTATTGGACGCGGCGTTGGGGGAGAGGAGCGATGAGGCGACGGTGATCGATGTGCCGATGCGCGGAGGGGTGGTGCCGAAGTGGGTGGAGAGGTGCGATGAGGCGGGGAGGGACGTGGCGAGGATTAGGGAAAATTTACTGGCGCTGCGAGAGGCGCACGCCAAGGCGTTGTTGCCGAATTTTGAAGACGTCGGGGGGGAAGAGATCGTGGCCGAGGCGTTGACGAGGGAGGTGACGAAGTTGTTTAAGCGGTGCGATCTGACGATTCGGTCGGTGGGGGCGACAGGGGAGCAGGGGGAGGAGAAAGTGCGAGTGAATGCGCAGCGAAAGCTCGTGATGGAGCTGAATAAACTGTCGCAAGATTTTAGGAAACAACAAAAGGATTATCTCGCGAAATTGAAGCAACAACAAGATCGAGGTCCCGGCGCCGCCGGGCTGGATTCATACGCGCAGTTTAGTGGGGGTGCGAGCGAGGGGGCGGCAAACGGCGGCGGCGGAGAGTTGATGCGCATGGAAATGTTGAACCGCGCGGAGACGGTGAGCATCGAGCGCGATCGCGAGGTGGTGAAAATCTTAGAGTCGGTGCAAGACTTAGGGGCGGTGATGAAGGATTTATCTGCACTGATCATCGATCAAGGCACCGTCTTGGATCGCATCGATTACAACTGTCAATCCGTCGCCGTCGCCGTCGAGGAGGGTCGCAAAGAGTTGGCCCAAGCGGAAAAATCACAGAAACAAAGCGTCGCTATCATGTGCATATACATTCTTCTCGTCATGGTCATATTCATGACTTTCATAGTCATCGGTATGAAGGCGTGAGGTCCTAGGTGTGCGCCACGCGTTCTCGCGCCGCATAGAAAATAGACAGGTGGCGAGCCACCGAATTAATGATACTGTAGATTTACAAATACTTGTACGCTACCTCCTACTCCACCACGATCATACTCACACTGATCACGACGCCGATAACGACGCCGGTGACCGCCCCCGCGACGACTTGTACGGGCGTGTGTCCGATGTGCTCGCGAAGCGGTCGTTCCTGCAACCGCCGCACGAACGCGTCGAACCCTTCGTCGAACAACGTCTCCGTGAGCGAGTCCGCGCCTTGTCCATCATCACCGCTCGCCCGTTCGACGTCCACGTTCGCGCTCACCGGCGCCGCACCCGTCGCACCCGTCCCGTTCGTCGCGTTCGTCCCGTACACGCCCGCCACGAGCGTGTTGATCGCCGTCGCGTGAAATCCAGCCTGCCTTCGCACCCCCGTCGCGTCGTACATCACCACGCACGCGATCACCACCGCGCACGCGAACGACCCAGAATCTAACCCCCACTGCGCCCCCACTCCCGTGGCGAGCGCGCACACGAAGGCGCTGTGCGAGCTCGGAAATCCACCACTCGCGAACGCCAGCGACGGTTTCCACGGCCCGCCCGCCCCTCGCGCCGTGAGCGGTTTCAATCCCTGCGCGACGACGAGGGCGACGACGGCGGCGACGAGACCGACGTTTTCAAACACCGCGACCGACATCCCGCGTCTTATCGCGCGCCGAGCGGTGACGCCCCATGGAGCGCGCGCGCGCCACCTCGTGCGCACGGAAAAGGCGCTCGAGAGACACATTTGACGAGTCATGACTCGTCAAATGTCGCCATCCACACGTTGAAATTTCAAATCCATCGCGCCGTCCCGTCGCGCGCGACGCCTCCAGACACCGACGCCATGACGACGCTCCACGACGCCGTGCTCAGCGGGTACGACGAGATCGTCTCCGCCGAGGACACGCCCTCGGCGCGCGCCAAGGCGAAGAAGACGCGCTTGGACGCCTTCGCGCGCGCGTACGCGCGACAAATGGAGCTGGACGCGAGCGACGACGACGACGACGACGACGACGACGACGACGCGAACGGACGACGCGCGATCGGTCGCGAGGAATCTTTCGCGCGCGCGCGCGTCGGTGCGGACGGAAGCGAAGACGAGGAGGCGCGCGATTGGCGCGCGATGCGCGCGGGCGTGGTGTCGCCGCGATTGGATCGCTCAACGAGGCGCCGACGGGAAGCCGAGGGTGACGCGTCGAGAGGACGATCGGGGGCGGCGAGGTCGTTGATGAGCGCGTATGAAAAGTCGGCGTCGATGTACGAGACGTTTGAGGATGCGGTGCGAGCGGTGGAGGCGAACGGGGAGGAGGCGGCGGCGGCGACGACGTTTGCGAGTCGACGCGCGAGCGCGCGCGCGGCGGCGCTGGAGGACAGCGCGAGGAAGACGGTGGAGGAGGTGGAGGCCAAGGTGATGGCGTACGAGCGCGAAGCGGATGATTTCGTGGCCAAACGGTTGCATGTCGCGTTCAAGGATGCGGGACTCGGGGAAGAGGCGGAGGAGGCGTTTAGAGCGCGCGCGAGAGACGCGCTGACGAAGCAATCGAGAGCGTTCGAAGAGGTGATCGAGGCGGCGGATCGCGCGTTGATTAGTAGAATAGAGGTCGCGGCGAATGCTCGGGAGACGATGTGCGCGACGCTCGGTGAAGAGTTTGTGGAAGAGCACAGACGCGCGAACGCCGTCGGATTCGACGCGACGCTCGGCGTCGGCGTCGGCGGTAATTTTGCGACGCCCTTTGTTCGATTCATCGGGACAACCGTACGTACCGCCGTGAAGACGGTGCGATTCACGGTCACCGCACCGATCTCCATCACGACGGGCATCACTCAGCGCGTGTTCCGGACCAGGCGACGACAAGCGGAACGCACTGTCGAGGACTACCGCAACTTTAGAATCACGTCTCCGCAAAAATCGCCGAGATACGACGCGGCGCCCTTCTCCCCGACCAAGTCCGATATCTCCTCGCTCCATTCTTCGCGACGATGGCCGCTTGGCGCGACCGCGCAGCGCGCGCACGGGGCAACCAAGCGGTACAGTGTCGCCGGTTCCGTGCGTTCCGCCATCACGCGCCACACGATTTACTCAAACGTCGAGTACGCGTCGGACGCGGAAGAGGACGAGTTCGACGAACCGAGCGACGACGACAGCAAGAACTTTTTGCGCGCGCTTCTTCGCATCGTCCAGGTGGGATGTTTTACGGCCATCGTCTCGCTCAGCGCCGGTCCGGGCGAGCGTGCGAAGAGAACGCGCGACATCGCGATCAAGGCGTGGAACAACGTTCGAGTGCACGTGGAGAAGGGTTGGATCGCCGTCGTCGCGCGTTGGGCGACTGTGAGTCCCAAATTAACCGCCGCGCGCAAACAGCTGAAACGCCGCGCGCCGACCAAGGTCACCAATCGTGAGGTTCCCATCCAAGTTCCGGCGTACATGGCGCCCGAGACGGAGACGGCTACCGCCGCCGCTGCAGCCGAGCGGCGGCAAGAGACGAGCGTGGCGCGCACGAGCGGTGCGGGCGACGTCGAATCCATGCGCGCGTTCGGACGCGGGTAAGATGCTTTTAGTAATCGTGTAACACTTTTTATCGCTGAATTATCGTTGATTACATTGCATGCGCCGCGTGGTTCTACAACAGTTGCAACAAGTGACAGGTTGGAATAGAATACAGCCCCGAGACTTGGTTCTCGAGGCGTGGAAATTTAATGCGTAGAGCGACGCATAGGCCGCTAGATATTGGAGGGGCATCGTTTCTAGCATCCTAACGCGAACGTTTAGCGCTCGCACGCGTCTTTTTACCGCGTTTCTTCTTCTCTTTGAATCCTCCGTACGCCTCCATCGCGACGTCCTTGTCGGGCGCGATGCCGATGGTGTCCACCCACGCGTACGGATCATCCTCCGACGAATCCGGTTTATTATTGACGCGACTCGTCGGTGCGATGATACCACCCATGGCGCCGAGCGTGTGGCTGATGTTGGCCGTGCCGAGACTGACGTCCATGTCGTACACGGTGCGATGAATCGCCACCTCGCCGTCGGGGTCGCGCGTTCGCAACTGTACGACGGGACGCGCGCCGGTGAGCACTTCATCGACGCTCTCGGCGACGTTGTGTGCGACCCACATGTTTCGTTCGTGCATCTCGATCAAAATCGGAAACGTCGGCGGACCTTGACGTTCGAGAATGGACTTTTGGCATCCTCTGGCGCGCGCCTCGTCGTCGCCGAGCGTCACCGTCTGCACGCCGCCGACCAAGTCTGCCAACGTCGGATTCTTGATTAAGTTTTCCAATAACTGCCCGTGTGCGGTGCCGATGAGCTGCACACCGCGCTCAGCGATCGTTCTGCACGCCAATGCTTCGGCCTCGGTCCCGATTTCATCGACGATGATCACCTCCGGCATGTGGTTTTCGACGGCTTCGATCATGACGCGATGTTGCATGGAAGGATCGGGCACTTGCATGCGACGCGCCCCTCCGATGGCGGGATGCGCCACGTCGCCGTCACCGCCGATCTCATTGCTCGTATCGATGATGACGACGCGTTTTTTGAGCTCATCGCTCAGCACGCGCGCCATCTCGCGAATCACGGTCGTCTTCCCGACGCCCGGTCGACCGAGGAACAAGACGCTCTCGCCGCTCGGTAAAACGTCTCGAATCATATCGATGTGACCGGTCACGGCTCTTCCGACGCGACACGTCATGCCGACGATGCGTCCGCGTCTGTTTCGAATGCACGAGATCCGATGCAACGTCCCCTCGATGCCCGCTCGGTTATCGCCACCGAAATCCCCCACGGCGTCCGCCGCGTCGACGAGCTCCTCCTCCGTCACCGGCGCCTCGCGCAAAAACACCGACCCGATATCACCCAAAAACCTCGCCTCGGGCGCGCGTCCGAGATCCAACACGATCTCCAATAAGTGTTTCCTCTGCGGATGATCTCTCACCATTCCTCGCACGTCTTCCGGCAACACGCCGAGCATGCGCGTCAAGTCGTCCTGCACGCGCACGAGCTCCTCCTCGTCCTCGAAACTCGCGCTCGGCCACCGCGCGCCGCGGCGTTCCATCGACTCTGCGCATCATCGCACGCCACATCCATCCGTCTATCGGTCAGTCACGGTCACACACGAAACGACGACTTCACGCGCGCCTCTCTTCGCCCCGCGTCTCCTCGCGTCGCGGAAAATATCCCAACCATTATTCCCACGCCCATTTCAAACGAACGCATCCAACGGGTGTCTATCCGCGTTCGAACTCGCGCGCGCGCGCGTTATGACGCGACCGCGTTCGACGCGTCTCGACGCGCGCGTTCGACGCGTCTCAATTATTTCACCCCGTTCACGTACCTCCCTCCTCGACGTTCCCATCGACGCGCGCGGTGACCGCGACCGACGTTCGCGCCCATCGCCTCGCGCGCGCGGTGACGCCAACGGCCGCGCGCGGTCGATGATGATGACGATGATGACGACGCGCGGGCGTCGTCTCCATCACCGTTCGCGCGTCCACGACGGACGACATCGCGATTTAGTATATCCACTGTCTCTCTCGCGCGCGTCCTCCGTTCGTCCCTCGGACGCGCGCGTCGTCGACGGTCCACGACGTCGATCGACGCGATGTGCCGACGCCGCGCCGACGGGCCGACGCGAGGGGCTGGGCCTCGGTCGAGATCCGTCTCGGTCGGTCGGTCGCCGCGGGCCCGGGGACCCCGGGACCCGGGGGGGGACGTTTCGTGAGTCGTGACCCGCGCGAGTCCCAGACCCACCGTCTCGTCCAATCAAAAAACACCCGCGCGCGCGTCCCCGTGGGATCCAATCGGATGTCGGGCCGCGCCGTGGGTGTGGGACTCGCGCGGGTCACGACTCACGAAAAGTCCTCCCCCCCTGTCCCTGGCGGTCCCCGGACCCGCGCGCGCGCGCGTCGGCCCCGGCCCCGGCGCGGCAGAGGTCGACGGGTGCACCATGAATGATTCGACGGCGAGGGCGATCGCGCGCGCGCGATGCGCGACGGTGATGCGCGATGGTCCACGCGTGAGGACGACGATGACGACGACGCGACGCGCGAGGACGACGGCGAGGTACGCGCGAGGAGGGAGACGACGCGAGACGAGAGGGAGACGACGCGAGAGGGGGTGCGGCGGCTCAAAGTTCGGGGTTTCCCGCGATGGGTGACGGGGTGACGCGCGCGCGCGCGAGGAGGGTGGTGTGGACGCGCGATGCGAGAGATTGGGGATGGGTGGTGGAGGAGAGATGCGTTCGTTCCGTTCCGTTCCGTTCGTTCGTCGCGATCGGGGCGCGGTGTGCGCTCGTGGAGACGGAGGTGGACGCGCGCGGCGGGGAGAGAGAGAGAGAGAGACTGACCCGAAGACGACGGATGTCTGTTTTTCGCGACGCGTGCAGAGCGAAAGCGGTGTCGATGCCGAAAGGTGTGGATGTGAGCGCGACGGGGGCGAGTCTGAAGGATTGGACGCCGTCGTCGTGGCGCCAGAGGAAGGCGTTGCAGCAGCCGATGTATGAGGACGAGGCGGAGCTGGCGGAGGCGCTGGCGACGATCCAAAACCGGCCTCCGTTGGTTTTCGCGGGGGAATCGAGAGATTTGCAAGAAAAGCTCGCGAATGCGGCTGCCGGTAATGCGTTCGTGTTGTTCGGTGGTGATTGCGCGGAGAGCTTCAAGGAGTTCAAGGCGGATAACGTGCGGGACACGTATCGCGTCTTGTTGCAAATGTCCGTCGTGTTGATGTACGGCTCGGGCGTGCCCGTGGTGAAGCTCGGTCGCATGGCTGGTCAATTCGCCAAGCCGCGCTCCGAAGATTTCGAAACGATCGACGGCGTGTCTTTGCCATCGTACCGGGGCGATAACATCAACAGCTGTGAGTTCACGCCGGAGGCTCGACGACCGGATCCGGAGAGACTCATCAAAGGCTACGATCAGTCGTGCGCGACGCTCAACCTGTTGCGCGCTTTCAGCAACGGTGGTTACGCCGCCATGACGCGCGTGAGCGATTGGAACTTGGATTTCATGACCAACACGTCCGAAGGTCACCAATACGAAGACCTCGCGCAGCGCGTCGACGCCGCCATCGACTTTATGGCGGCGTGCGGCATCGACGAACACCACCCGACGATGCAAGAGACGTCCTTTTACACGGCGCACGAAGCCCTTCACTTGGGCTACGAAGAGGCGCTCACGAGACAAGATTCCACGACCGAGGATTATTACGGGTGCTCCGCGCATTTCTTGTGGTGCGGTGAGCGCACGCGCCAACCGGAAGGTGCGCACATGGAGTACTTCCGCGGCATCTCCAACCCGATCGGAATCAAGATCTCCGACAAGAGCGACGGCGAAGGTGTCGTCAGCCTCGTCAAGACGCTGAACCCGGACAATATTCCGGGTCGCATCACCCTCGTCTCGCGCATGGGCGCGGCCAAGTTGCGTGAGCACCTTCCGCGTCTCATCTCCGCCATCGAAGACGCCGGGTTGAACGTCTTGTGGGTCACGGATCCGATGCACGGAAACACCATCAAGACGGACAACGGCTACAAGACGCGTCCGTTCGAGGCCGTGCGAGACGAGATTATGGCATTCTTCGAGGTGCATGAGAAGATGGGCACGCACCCGGGTGGGGTTCACTTAGAAATGACCGGTCAGAACGTGACCGAGTGCACGGGTGGGTACATGGACGTCTCCGTTGAAGATTTGGAGAAGCGTTACCTCACGCACTGTGATCCGCGTCTCAACGCGAGTCAAGCCATCGAGCTCGCCTTCTTGATGGCTAACGAGTTGAATGACATGCGTCGCCGTCGCGCGAACGGTACCACGCCGCGTTAAAAGCCGATGCTTTCGCGTCGCGCAACCGCGCATCCGGATCGCGCAAACACACCCGCCATTTGCGCGCGCGCCATTCGCGCGCGCGCGAAGCTTCTAGCTCAAAGATATTCTTGCCCGCGTATACGCGCGTCTCCGCGTGAATGCACGCGCGACGGTGCGCCCGTATGTAACTCAGACATTAGATACATGCATCCACGCGCGTCCCGGTGCTCGTCTCGTCTCGCGCGCGCGGCGCGAGTCGTCGGCGTCGACGCCGAGAATATTCTACACCACCCGCTCGCGTCAGTCTCTCGCGCGTTGACCGAACCCCGAGCGCTCGATCGCGCGCACGCGCCGCACGCGCGATGAACTCCACGCGCGCGTTCATATCCAGGGTTTCGGTGCGTCTTTCGCGCGCGCGTGCGCGCGAGCGCGCTCGAAAGAGTCGCGCGGAGTGGTTGGGCGATGACGCTCGACGAACCAAAGGTCACGCGCGGGCGTCGGCGCGACGAGGGGGATGACGCGCGTGTGGACGCCGCGATGCGATGAGGAACGCGTTTGACTGACGACCAGCGTGCGTTCGCGAAAATAGGCGGCCAAGGGTGGTGCGCGGACGCAAGATGCGTCGACGCGCGCAAGGCTGGCGAGATGGGCGCCGAACGTCGCGCGTTCGGTGTCGACGAGCGATCACAGTTCGAGGCGGAACGACGTCGAGAGAGTCGATGGCGTCGATGAAACGAACGCGATGTTTCAGATGGGGGTATCACAGACGCGTTTGGGCGAGTTGCGAAACCGAGCGATGGAGGCGCTGAGATTCGCGCCGAGTTGGTTGAAGCAGATCCAGATGCCGACGGGAACGTCCGCGGGGAGCGTACTTCCGGTGGTGGGGAGTTTCGAAGACCTGTATAAAATAGCGCAAATCGCGTCGTTGCACAGCGAGACGACGGACCAGATCGAGGCGTTTTTCATGGGCAGAGAAGAGGTGAAAGTGTTGGAGTTGAGCTCGTGCGAGCAGCGCGCAATCGTCACGACGAATCACAAGAATAAATCGCACACAATCTCTCTGCGCGGGACGAAGAACATGAAAAACGTGGCACAAAACTTGCAGCTAGGAACGCGACCAACGGGACGCGCGGAAGATTTGGAAGTGCCGATGCACACAGGGTATCGGAGAATCGCTCAACGCTGTTTCGAGGCGTTTGAACCTCTCATCCAGGAAGGGTATGAGATTCAATTCACAGGGCATTCGTTGGGTGGCGCCGTCGCCGTGGCGCTCGCTTTGCTGTATCACAAGAAAGGAGCCAAGGTCAAGCGAGTCGTCACTTTTGGTGCACCAAAGCTGGGGCCGAAGGAGACTGCTGAGGCCAGCGAAGAGCTCGATATTTTGCGCGTCGTGCAAAAGGATGACATCATCCCGTTGCTCCCGATGTCTCGTCCGTTCGTCAGGCGTCCGTACTGCCACCTCGGGGAAGGGATCCTACTCGATAACGATAATCCCGGTGTCTTTGCCGATTTACCTCGCGAATGGGGGGCGGCCGGAATACTCTGGCGACAGAAGATGACGATAGAGAGCATCATGGGCATCGCCGGCATAACGTCCGCGTCCGAAACCAGTGCGAAAACGCCATCTTCAAACCGTCTCCAGGGCGCGGCAAAACGTGCTCGAACGTCCGTCATGGCCGTGTTTAGCATGCCGACGAACGAGTCCGAACTCGAGGCCGAATTAGAAGAGTTGATCGCGGAGAATTCCGAATCGAGCGTTTCGTTCGCTTCGATTCAAGAGGAATTCAATGCCAGCTCAGCCATTTCTTCGAGCGCATCGTTCGACGAAAATGACGAAAGCACCACCATGCGTGTCGGACCGACGATTTTCGAGCGACTCTGGGCGTTGCGCCAGTACTCGAGAGAGGAACAAATTCGGCGACTCGATTCGCACCGCATGTATCGCTATCTCGAGATGATTCAGCACACCATCGATGCTCGACCTTCCCGCGTGCCGCTGGCCGAGATCTACGAGCCGTCGGGGAAGAAGCAACACATTGCAGCGCCGATTCCACAACTGTCAAACAAAATTCTTGCAATTCGCACTCGATGAGAGCGTGTACATACTAGTCTTAGAGGAGCGTGTACGACTAAAATTCAAATAACAAGCGCGAGCTCCAATACATCACTTGGTCTCCACCTCACTCTGCGCGTTTCTCAGATCCTCTTCCATCAACACCGCCTTCTCTTGACAGAACTCACACTTGATTTCAATCTTGCCGTCTTCGGCGATGATTCGGTCCACCTCCGCCTTGCCGAGCGAAGCGACGGCGCGCAACATGCGTTCTCTGAGTTCTACCGGATCGCACGGACCGTACTCCGGTGTGATGCGAGTCACGAGCTCCTTCTTCTCCCCGAGTTCACCGAGCACGCGTTGGGCAATTTCCTGCGCGCTCAAGCCGTCTTGCACGAGGTCCGTGCTCGAAGGTAAAGATGCAATGGTTTTTTCCAACGCGGAGATGGTTTCATCGCTCGCAAAGGGCAAAATTTGCACCATGAACCCGCCCGCGGCGATCACCTCACACTCCCTATCGATGCTCACGCCGACCGCGATCGCGCTTCCCACCTGTTCGCTCTCCAATAAATACTTGGCCACGTCCTCGGCGATTTCTCCCGACGTGAGCTCCACCGTCCCCGTGAACGGCGTCTTCATCGACGGATGCGCTCGACTCACCGTCAGCACCCCGCTCCCGACCGCACCACCGACGTTCAATTTCCCATCCTTTCTCAACGGCGGATCCGCGTTCGGATTACTTACCAATCCCTTGACGCGTCCGTCGTGCGTGCTCGTCGCGATGATTTGCCCCAGCGGCCCGTCACCCTTAAACGTCAATTGCGTCGTCTCATCCTCCCCCTTGAACGTCCCCAGCAAGAGCGAGCACATCAGCGACCGACCGAGCGCCGCCGTCGCCGTCGGCGCCGTGCGGTGTCTAGTCGCGGCGTCTCGAACGAGCGACGTCCCGACGACGGCGACGACCGCCACCTCTTGATTCGAGCTCATGGCGCGGTATACCTCGTCCGCCGCGCTCGCGCTCGCGCGGACGACCACGGCGCGCGCGCGCGGACGCGAATCACGCGCGGGTGTCTTCGAGGCGCATCGTCGCGCGAGGACGCGCGCGAGGGTGACTCTCGTCGCCATGATTCGTCCGTGCGCGAGAGGCGGCGAGTGACGTCGCGCGCGGTCAGTTCGCCGCGCGTCGTCGGTGCGATCGACGAGGCGTCGCGACCGCGTCCGCGCGCGACGATGACGACGCCGTTACTGTTCGAGGCCCCCGCGAGCGCGCCGGACGCTGGATTTTGGGCGGCGCTCGCGCGTGTGAAATTGAACGATGACAAACTGTCGCAGAACGCGATGGAGACGACGGCGAGAATCTCCACCGCGATGCGCGCGGGAACGTCGCGCGCGGTGTCTCTGGACGCGTTTGCGTTCGACGACGTCGACGAGGAGACGCGCGCGAGCGCGAGCGCGGCGCGGGAGTGGGTGACGAGAGGACGCGTGCGATGTTTGAACACGCGCGAGGCGATGACGACGTTCGATCGAGACGCGATGACGCGAGAGATGGGAGCGAGTCTCCTCGAAGACATCGTCTCGGGAGCCGCCGAACGGGAGCCGGAGCGGTTGCGGACGTTCGGGGCGATCGCGTATGCGTGCTTGAAGAGTTGGTCGTTTACGTATTGGTTTTGTTTTCCGGCGGCGACGAGCGAGACGTTCAAGGTCGAGTCTTCTCCGGTGGTGGTGATGTCGAACGACGATGCGAACGATGCGGCGGTGGTGGAGACGTGCGAGCGATGGATCGCGAACGGCGGCGCGTGCGCGTGGTTGGTGAGCGAAGACGGGCGAGAGGCGCGTGCGTTGACCGAATACGTCGCCGGGACGCGCGGGGGCGAAAAAATGCGTCTGGCGTTTGCGGATTCGTGCTGCGCTGCGACGCATCCGGGATGGGCCTTGCGTAATTTAGCGGTGTTGGCGTCTCTGCGATGGAACGCGCGCGAGTTGGACGTTGTGTGCGTGCGATCGAGGAAAGGACGCGTTGCCGCAGAGGCGTGCGTCAAGTTTACGATGTCGATTCCAGAGTTTGACGCGGAAAAGATGAAAGTCGTCGGATGGGAGCGCAACGCGCGCGGGAAGACCGGACCGCGGAGGGTCGATCTCGGCGTGAGCATGGATCCTACGCAGCTCGCGACGCAGGCCGTGGATTTGAATTTGAAGCTCATGCGTTGGCGCCTTTTGCCCGAATTGAACCAAGAAAAGCTCGCGGCTACAAAGTGTCTCCTCATCGGGGCCGGGACGTTGGGATGCGCGGTGGCGCGCACCATCATGGGATGGGGCATCAAACACATCACGTTCGTGGACTCGGGACGGGTGTCGTACTCGAACCCCGTTCGACAGTCTCTGTTTGAATTCAAAGACTGTTTCGAAGGCGGAGCGCATAAAGCCGAGGCGGCGGCGAAGAAGCTCGTCGACATTTTCCCGGGTGTGACGTCTAAAGGGGTGATGATGAGCATCCCGATGCCCGGTCACAGTGTCGGTGAAGAATCGAAATCGTCCGTGTTCAGAGACATCGATGATTTGGAGGCGCTCATCGACGAACACGACGTCGTGTACGTGTTGACGGATACTCGCGAATCGCGTTGGTTGCCGACTGTGATTTGTGCGGACAAAAACAAGGTTTGTATCAACGCTGCGCTCGGTTTCAACACGTACGTCGTCATGCGTCACGGGTGCGGCGTGGATGCGGCGTCGGATTCGAGACTCGGGTGCTACTTTTGCAACGACGTCATGGCGCCGGCGAATAGCACGCGAGACCGCACGCTGGATCAGCAGTGCACGGTGACTCGTCCAGGACTCGCCCCGATCGCGAGCGCGCTCGCTGCCGAACTCATGGTCGCCTTGCTTCACTCGAACGACGGACACGCGACGGCCCCGCCCGATCGCGACGGCGACTCGAACGCGCCTGAGTCGGAACCGTCTCCGCTCGGCGTCGTTCCTCATCAAATACGAGGCTCAGTCGCGGGATTCACGCAAACCTTATTCGACGCCCCGTCTTTCCCACGGTGTACCGCGTGTTCGGAGAAGATCGTCAAAATGTACCGCGACGATCGCGACGCGTTTCTCTCTCGCGTCTTCGACGATCCGAAAACGTTGGAGGACGCCACCGGTCTCACCGAACTCCTCGGCGCCGTCGACGCCGACGACGCCGAGTGGCTGGACGACGGCGATTCCGAGGGCGATGACTTTTAGCTCGCATCGTATTTCTGTCGCATTCGAAATCACATTCTGTTGTACACCAACGCGACGTCGCCCGCGCGTTCGCGTCGACCCGCGAGGGGAACAAAAAAATGCACGCGAATCGACACTTTTCCGCGCGCGAAGACGCGCGCGACCGAACGCTCGCGACGAGACGACGGATCGTTCCGTGAAAGACGCGCGCTGTTCCCTCGAACGCGCGATGACGGGACGGGACGAGTCCCGCGCGCGCACGCCGACGAGGGAGACGCCGCGCGATGGGAAATCGAACGAGCGACGCGCGCTGACGACGACGCTCGCGCGCGACGGAAGCGCGCGCTCGCCGAGCGCGGAGAAAACGTTGATGATGACGCCGAAACGCGCGATAACGCCGCCCGCGACGCCGCTCTCGACGCACGTTACGACCTTGGTGAAGGAGGCGGTGACGGCGCTCAAGACTGGTCGCGCGAGAATAGACGAATTGGTGAGGAGTCATCGAGGCAGAGGGTTAGTCTTCAACGACGCACCGGAGAGCCCGGTGGGGGTGAGGTCCAGAGCGGAGCGAGCGTCGCCGTCGGTGAGCGCGACGACGGCGTCTTTAGAAGACAGAGAGGCGGCGCGCGAGGCGACGGACGCGTTGCTTCGCTCGGCGAAAAAATCAATGACCCCCACCAAGGCGCTCTGTTCGCCGAGGCGGTCGCCGCGACCGGCGAAGGAACTCCGCGTGCGCGCGGGTGAAGATTTGACGGTGCTCGCGGATTCCGCCGCGACGGCGAGCGCGTTGCGCGTAGACGCGCAAGACGACGAAGTCACCTCTCAGATATCCTTGCCGAGCGGTTTCGACCCGAGCGAGTTCATCGATGCCGAGCCGGAGAAAGAGGCATCGAAGACGGCGGAGTGTAAAGTGCCGAACGCGGCCGCCGTGGATGCGTTCGCTCGAATGATGGCGAAGGTCATCACAGACACGCGAGAGGAGTTGCGCGCCGCGACGAAGGAGGAAGCACCAGTTGCGGAGCCGTCGTCGGCCGAGAAACCCGATAATAACGCCGTCACCACGACGCCGCGTAGACGCTCTCGTCGTAAATCGAGTGCGCACGTCAATTCCGTTGACGACGCCCCGGCGACGCCGTCGAGACGCCCCGGTCGATCGAAGGAGCCCGCGACGCCCACTCGAAGGTCTCGCCGGTTGGCGTCGAAGGCAAGAAAGTGAGAAACGTCGGATGACGCGTCGAGACAGCTTGTAAATAAGTGTGTACTGTACGTATTAATATCTAAGCGCCGAACTGCGCGTCGAGCAGCTCGTCCTCGCTCACCGTTTGAATGACGACGCCATCGGACTCCGGCTTGGCGCAGCAGAGCAACGTGTATCCCGCCTCCGCCACGTCTTCGCTCACCATGGACCCAGACTGATCGATCTCACCCGTGACAACCTTCGCCGGGCACATCATGCACACGCCCATCTTGCAATCGTATCGAAGATCGATGCCGGCGTCGAGCGCGACGTCCAAGATGTTGTCCCCGTCCGCCACCTCGACGGTGTACGTCTCACCCTCGTGACGAATCTCCACGGCGACGGCGTCGACGCGCACGACGCCGCCTCTCGCGCGGCGCGCGGAGGTCTTGGACGATCTCGTCGTCAACGCAGCCTTGGAGGCAGTGAACGCGCTCGCGCGCGCGGCGAGCGTGAAGCTCATGATTGGTGGTTTTTTGTGGATAGAGTTGTCGACGTGGTCGACGCGCCGAGCGTGTCTGCGGAAGCGCGCGTGCGTGCGCGCTCGCGGAGTGCGTGCGCTCGACGTGTGCGAGGTGCCGTTCGTGAACGGGCGGTCGTGCGCGGGTGCGTGCGAGTTGTGCCGACCGGCTCGGTGCGTCCCTCAACCAAAAGGGCTCACCGCTCGAGGGCGCCGAAGCGCTTGACGAATACTGAACATGTGTTTGCGCACGATACTCTACAATCAATCTACTGCCCGTACGAACTGTGCGGATTATCTAAATACGCCTGCTCCTCGGGCGTGTTCTCTCGACCGAGAACTTTGTTTCGGTACGGGTATCGCCCGAAGCGCTTGACGGTGCAATAGTGCTTCACCGCGAAATCCGCGTGCGACTCATCCTCGACATCGATCGTGTCGATGTCGATCCCTCTGTGCGTGAGCAATCGCACGTGATCATCGATGGCTTCCGAGTGCATGAGCGGCATCTCGAGGAACATCCTCTCGAGCGGATGTGCCGACGCGAAGAAGGCGCCGTCGGACAAAGCTGCTCGAGCGAGCTTCACCGCGACGGCGTCGTTGGAAAACGCGCGCGCGGATTTCCTGTGAATGACGCGCGTGAATTGATCAAGCGTGATGATATCCGCGACTAGATCCTCGACATTTGACGTTCGCGTCGTCCCAGCGAGCGTGTCGTCGTCGAGAGCGCTGTAATGTGCTTCGGTCGCTCGAAGATGGGCACCGAACGTTTGGAAGATTCGCGCGTCGTCGTCGGGCTTGGACCCGAACCAGAGAGTGAGTTGGGTCTTGTTCGGTTTCTCGATCGTGGCAAGCTCGTGTCGGGCGTATCCAAACCAAAACCTGGTCACGGTGGACGCCGGGAGCCGCGTCATGGCGAGGCGCGTACTGCGGTTGAAGCGCGTAAGAATACAAATGTGCGTGCTACTACTATACTTCGTTCTCTCAGTGCTCTAAGAAGCCGTGTTCGCTCGTGTGTCGGCCGGAGGATCCGCCGCGCGGGTTCTTCGTGCGCTTGGCGAGCGAGCGGATGCTCTCAACGAGCGTCGTCTCGATGGTCATGCTGTACCGAATGCTCTCGATGTGGGGCCAAGACGATTGTTCGCCTCGGGATATGTATCGCTGCATGTCCAGCTCGGTCGGATTGCTCAGAATTCTCGAGTAATCGGCCCACTTGAGGTTGGGTAAGATTGTGATGTGACCTCTGAAGTCTTGCATCAAAACTCCCTGAAGCGTTCTGACGAAGCGAATGTCGAGTAAATCCACCTCGAGAAGTTTTTGAATGGAGTACTTGATGTTCAACAGCAAAAAGTTAGCGACACGCAGTAGCTTTTGCACAGCATTGCGTCGCTGATAACTTCGAGCCGTTTTTTGTCGACGACCGTGCGATTCCTCGGCGAGATGTAGCACGAAGTTCAAGTGCGGATTCACTTGAGAGACAATGAAATGATTGCAATTGAACAGCTCCGTCAAACGCGCGGACGGAATATCCTGCGTGATCGTGCCGTCGTAGCTCTTCACATCCGGTGGGTGGAACGGGACCAAGTTACCGTGTTTGTCTTTCGCCAATATTTCGACGGGCCGCATCAGACCGGGGAGCGCGCACGAAGCGCACACGGCGGTCCGTATGAGCACGTTGGGAGAAGTCAAGTGATTGAGCACGTATCCAGTTTGTGAACCGATGGACACTTGAATCGACACGGCGCGACCGGATTTCGCAAACCCCTCCTCGAACGTCGTGTCGCCGAAATACGCCTTCGTCGTCTTAGAAAACCCTTCAGAGTCCATGAGAACGCCGTGTTTCAAGAAGTGTAAAACCATTTTAAAAGTTTTCGGAAACCATCGACGGTCGTATCGCGTGGACACATCAGGTCGTATACTCTCTAAAATTTCGTCTGGAGCATGGCAGCTCAGAAAGGCCGCCACGATCGATCCGCCACTCGTACCGGAGATGACCTGCGGACACAAGCCTTCTCTCAAGAGCGTCAGGAGCACGCCGAAATGATACATGGCCAACGCACCCCCGCCCGATAAGCACAGAGCGGTGCGGCCCAAGGAACGATACGACTCTTTCAACACTTTCAACATGTCCGTGGCCCGTTCATCATCGGGAGTGTTCGCGATGTGTTTGATGGCTGCGATGATTTCGTTGTTGAACTCTTGCACCAGATTCTTTGTACCCACTCGAGCGAACCGCAAATGTAGCAAACGATCGATGCCGGCAAAGTTTCTGTGCAACACCGTTCGCAGACATAATCCGAGCGATGTGAGATCATCGCGCTCTCGAGCCGACTTCATTGTGTTTAAATACACCTTCACAAGCTCCATGTCGTACACGTCGCTCTTTTCATCCGTCTTCCAAAGCGAACCTCCCTCACCGACATCCGCAGGAAACGAATCCAACATATTCGCAACCGAGCACCAATCTTCATACGTCTTCACACGCTCGAGTTTCGCTAGTTTCTCTTGCCTGTGTTCGCTGTAATGCGCGTTCGCTCTACCTCTGTGATCGACTCCGCCCGCGCTCTCGCGAAGCACGACGCGAGCCCTGTGAAACCATGACGGTAGCACGTATTTATTCAACACGATCGCCAAATGCACCAACCCAAGCAACAACGCATTCACGCTCAGCAAAGCAATCTCGGCGAACATCAAAATCATCGCCAACCCGTGCGCCGCGGCGTTTGGAAAAATCGGAGGCGCCATGGCCAACGCCAGCGCAAAGAATATCGCGTACATCACTCGCACCCCGATCGCCTTGGCGATCCCTATCCACACGTGCGCAAATACAAATAGCATCATAACGTAAAAACACACCGCGAATGCGAGGAAGAATAACATCTTGACGATGATTTTCTTGTTCTCCTCGATCCAACCGGCGCCAGCCAACTCGCCGAACGTTTGCGCGGCGTCGTTAAAGGCGTCCGAAAACGACCCAAACCTCTCGCGCCAGTCCCGACCGTGTCTCGTGGCCGTGTTTAACGCCGTCGCGTACATTGAGTGTCCCTTGGACGCCGCGGCATCGCCGCGCGCCGTCGAACCGCTCTTCCCATTTCCATTCAACAATTCACCATCGTCCGGCGCCTCCTCGAACGACGCCACCGCGGACGTGCTCACCGACGCGCCTCGCGCGAACGTCGGCGAACGTGCGTGGTCGTCCTCCGACGATCGTCCGCGCGCCATCGATCGCGTGCGGCGTCTCGAAGACGCCTCGCTCGGCGCGCGACCGACTGACGTCAAACCAAATCGCCTCACACAACGCCTCGGCGGTCTCTCGCGAGCGATGGCGATGACGACGGCGACGATGACGACGACGATGACGACGCGCGCGATGTCCGCGTCTCGATCGACGCGCGCGAGCGCGCGTCGCGGCGTGCGAGCGGTTCGCACGAATGGATCGCCCATCCTTCCCACCAAGACGAATCGAGGCGATACCGCTCGCGTCAACTCCATCTTCGGCGTCGGCGCGCCCGAGGCCATGGTGGTGGGCGTCGTCGCGCTCCTCGTCTTCGGACCGTCGGGACTGGCGGACATCGCGAAGCAACTCGGGGCGACGATTCGCGAGTTCCAACCGACGATCAAGGAGTTGCAGGACGTCTCCAAAGAGTTCCAAGACACGCTGCGCGATGAGATCGAGAAGCCCTTAGAGGAAGCGACGGCGCCGTCGAAGCGTCAGGCGCCGGTCGGCGAGCCGGTGGCGAAGAAGACGAACGAGAACGTCAAGTTTGACCTGACGGCGGTGTCGGGCGAGGCGAGCGGGGACGCGGACACGAACACGGACACGGTGACGGATGAGATGAAGGCGGCGTCCGCCGCCGCCGCGTGGGGTGCCGCGGACGCCGCGGCCACTGACGCGATGGACGTGGCGGACGTGGCGGACGCCGCGGCGGACATGGCGGACATCGACGTCGGCGCCGACGATATGGACGCCGGGGGCGCGCACATGTAAACGCCGGCGAGCGCGACGACGAACGCGACCGTGACGGTGGTCACCGTCTCACGCGCGCGTCGATCGTATTGTCACTCCAAGCACCCTTCGCGCGCTTAATATGTAATTGAAACGCCGCACGAGCACCCGAGTCCGACCCGCGCCTCGGAACTCGCCTCAGAATTCGCCTCTCGCGTAATCATGGAGGCCCAATTCTCACCGATACATCCGTCGCGCCTGACGCTCGAGGCGACGCCGAGCGGAAACGGAGGCGAACGCGCGAACGCGTGCAAGCTGAGCTTCGACGAATACGACACGGGAAGCGTCGTGTCGTTGGAAAACGGCGAAGAATCCGATCTGGATGTCGATGAATTCGCGGCACAACAGGAGGACACCGATGGACTATCCGCCACGGAGAGCGACTTGTCCGTCGAGACAATCTCGGCCATCGAGCGCGAAAACGCGTTGTTCGACGTCGTGGTGAAGATGCGTCGCTCGCTCGGGAACGGGAAGCACAGGCGGCGATTTACTAAACATAGAAACTGTTTCACGGGGAGACAGGCGGTTCAGTGGTTGGTGGCGTCGGGAATCGTGCGAACGAGCGAGGCGGCGGTGCGATTGGGCAACGAGCTGATGCACGCAAAGTTGATCGTTGGCGTGACCAAGGGAGCGAGGGATAAGTTTGAGAAGCGATCGCATCTGTACGCGTATCACCTGGGCGTCGGGCCCGGGATATCGGCAGCCAAGTACTACGTGTCGACGGAGATGCTCGCCATGGAATCTCGCATGAAGACGGTACAGACGGTCGTGAATAGACACACGGCGGCGGTTGAGGCGCTGTCGAGCGAGCACGCGGCGGCGATGGAGCGTGTTGAACAGGCGGTGGCGACCATAAAGCTCGAACTGAGCGTTCTGCGCGTGAGCGTGGTGGCACTCGTTGTGTACATCGTGTTACCATTTTTTAAAACGGACGCCATGGCGCTCGCATCATTCTTTGGTTTGAAGGTTCAGCTCGAGTCGATTCTCCTGATGGTATCGCTGTGCGCCGCCGCAGCAGTCGTTGGTTCCAGTATTTTAGGTGTCTTCTACACGGGCGTTTTGACGCGGCAACAAGTGTACGAGAACACAACGACACGGGATTTCCGACGCGTGGACATGGGCGCCGCGTCTGATGACCAACATATACAACCACTTCGATCCTTGAAGCAACAAGAGTCGAGCGTCATAGAACGCCAGCCTTCCTTCCTGGTGGCGTCAGCCAGTATGCTTCAGCGGACAGCGTCGCGTTTGATGGGTCCGCACACGCAGCCGATGCGACCAGAAGATAGAGCGGGGCCTCCGCCAAGCATCCCACCGGAGGATTGGGTCGATAAGCCGTGTGCGCTTCGCTTCGTACCGAGCGATGCGCAAGTCATCCGACAAGAAGGTCAGCTCCCGGATTCCATGGTCAGAGCTCAGATACCTTTCGAAATAGATTCAGAGATTTTCAAGGGACGAATGGTCGTGTACGTTCGAGGTTTGACGAACACGCCATCGGACATATTTGCAGGTAAAGCGCGGACGATCCAACTCGCTATTCAAGGCAAATTCAAGCGCGAGATTCCCATGGATGACTGCGTCATCGGTCAGTGCCTGTCTCGCCCACTGCAGAATTTACCATCGAGATGGTTGCTCGCGCTCTGTGCGCGCGTCGTGCAAGGATTCGGAGAAAAGTGGGGCATCGAGCTATCGATGCCTACGGCTGAACGTCCGTTCATGCTCGCTCCGATAGCCCTCGCGGCGCAGGCTATGAGCTGCGAATACGAAGGCGACGTGCAGGATATCGAGGGCTCCATCATAGAGAACGTCGACGCCATGTCTGATGTGTTCCCAGCGGGTGTGACGGCATCCAAGCGTCAGAAAATCCTCAAGGGTATACTTCGAAAGAGCAGAAAAGGTCTGGCTAAAATGCCGGTTTTCGACACCGAACGGGTGTGGACCTTTGGTTTCTGGCAGTCGCAGATCAACTTCATGACGTACAGAATCGATCTCGGCATCGGTATCTTCAACTTAATCAGAATCATGGACGGTCAACCGTTATGCTTCTGCTCTTCGACGCGCGCCGGTCATATCCTGTTTAGAATGGAAGTTTGGCACCAGGAACTCATGAAGGGCGCGGAAGCCGCGTACGAGCGGGAGAGCAAAAAGAATCGCCCGCGTCGTAGCTCGATCGAATTTCGTTCGCCTCTCAGAAAAGATTAGATTAATCTTGTGAAATTTGCATTTTCTTCACCGTCCTATCGATGCGAGCTGGTCTCAAAGTGAGTTCGTCTGTTGTTACATTATTCGCGGGAACTGAAAATTCGCCAGGTGGCGCGTTGGATGTGACTAGAAGAGTTCATTCTCGCCTCAGTCGCGATCGCACGATTACCGGCACTTTTTGCCACACAGGGTGAAAATAAGCGTCAACAAAAGCGCAAGCAACACGAGCCCCACCAAAGCCTTCATCTTCATGTTCTCGCACCACAGCTTTCGTCTAAGCTGTCTTCCGGTTTTGTGAAAGTTGTCCGCTTGAAATCGCAACGCGTCGCTCTTATCGACCAGAATTTCAATCTTCTCCCCCCTATCGAGCACCTTCTCGATGTTATCCATCATTATCTCCTTCACCTGGCTCACTTGTTGCTGCACTTGGCTCACCTTACTGACCGAGTCCGGGTTCGCCGAACAAAACTCAAGGTGTTCCTTGAGTCTCGGCGCGAAGGACTTATTCAAAGAGTGCGCGATCGCGTCCTGCGCCTCGGAAGCGTGATCTCTCGCGAATTCGCCCTTTATCCTGTCGAGACACGCGAACGGCACGTGTCGCCCGACTTCACTATCCGCCACGACCAGGTACGTGAATCCGTTTTCGACGACGTAGTTAAACGTGTGTCCGTCCGCCGTGTACGTGAACCTCGTGTTGTCATCCGAGAGTTTCTCGAGCGCCTGCGTCATCGAAGCGACGCGTCCTCGGTCAGTCATCATCGTCGTCGTCGTCGTCGTCGCGCGAACGCACTCGCGCGCGCTCGTCGTCATCACCCCTAGGATCGCGCGTCTCCATCCTCACGCGCGCGCGCGAACGCCCGAATCCCGACGACCCGACCGCGGGCACGCTTGGACCCCCTCGCGCGCTCTCGCGCGTTTCCCATCGCGCGCGACGCGCGCGCGGACCCACCTGCGTGGCGATCGTGCTAAAGTTTCCACTGTAATTCGTGTACTCGGCGAGCACGGTCGTGCGTCGCGCGACGAACGCGTAGATGAGCGGCATCGTTCTCGCGAGGGATCTCTCGCGAGGCGGAGTGTGCGGAATCGGAACGCGCGCGTTACAAAAATGTTCCTCTGTCGAGAGCGTCGAGCGAGGTGCGAGACGACAAAGGGGCGGGGCGAACGATATGTCGTGCGTCCTCTCATCGCGGACCGCGCTTGTCTTGAACCGCACGCCAGTACAGGTCGGCGTACGCCTCGGCGGGCTCGTACCAGCTCCAGTCGCACTTCATCGCGCGCTCGGGAAGTCGGAGCTTCTTCCACCGATCGGCGTCGTAGTAGGCGTCAAGGGCTCGGTCGAGGGCGTAGTCCATGTCGGAATTTTCGGTGCCGTCGAAGACGAACCCGTTGGGGGAGAAACCGGCGGCGGCGCAGCGAGCGGAGTCGTTGTCGACGTCGAAGACGGTGTCGCGTAAACCACCCGTGCGGCGAACGACGGGAACGGCGCCGTATCGCATGGCGATCATCTGCGTCAAACCGCACGGTTCGAACATGGACGGGACGAGAAGGAAATCGCACCCGGCGTAGATGAGATGCGAGAGGGGTTCGTCGTACCTGAACATGAAACCGCTTCGACCTGGGTACTGGCGCTTCATCTCATCGGCGAGCGTATTAAACTCGTGTTGGTGCGCGGGGTCTGGCGCGCTTCCGAGGAGCACGAAACTCGCGCCTCGCTCCAACGCGCGGTGACAGGCGTGCTTCATGAGATGAATGCCTTTTTGCGCCGTCAGGCGGGACACCACGCCGACGATCGGCGCGCCGTCCGGGTGCTGTAAACCGAGTCGATCGCACAACTCCTTCGCCGCCAATCGCTTGCCCTCAAGGACGTCGGCCGCGGCGTAGTTGGCGGGTAAGAATTGATCGGCGCTCGGGTTCCAAATTTCCGTGTCGATGCCGTTTCTGATACCAACAAACGTCTCTCGAGAGGGCGCCACGGCGTGATGAGAGCGCACCTCATCGGCGTACGTCGGACTGACTGTTGTCGCGATGTCGCATGATTCCATCCCACGTCTGATCAAGTCCGCTCCAAATTGCAAGTTGTGCACCGTGAGGGCGGTTGCACTGTCTGGATATCCGCCCCACGTCGCCGGGGCAGTTTGCCAGTCGTGCGCGTGAATGACGTCGACCTTTTTATCGATGGATCGCATCCAAGATAAAGCGGCGTACGTGAAAAAACCAAATCTAACATGGTCGTCGTGGCGTCCGTAAATGCACCCGACGTCAAAGAAACCGTTTCTCGGGCGCAAGAGAACCACGGACACGTCCTCGACCCACCCTCTGAATGCGTCAACCTCAACGTTGTCGTGCATGAAGACGCCGATGTGGTGATATCCGTCCACGGCGTCAAATGATATGCAGTCGTAATGCGGAACGATAACCTCAACGTCGTGGCCGTCTTCTTGCGTTGCTCGCGCGAGCGCAGTAACGACATCACCCATTCCTCCAACTTTTGCTACTGGGGCCAACTCCACCGCGATGTGCACGACGTTAAGCTTCGGTTCTATACCCGTGCCACCAGCGACGGGAACGTGGTAGTCGATTCCGTTGTTTGAGTCAAACACTGTGGCCGACGACGAAATATCATCGTTCGCGAATCTGAAATCGAGGACGTGTGCGTTAGACGGCACGTTCACGGTCACTTGTAGCGTCCCAGGACTCGCGTCAGAACACTGCATGAGAGTCGGTCCGAATGAGTTCGGATGGCTGCCCCGGTTCCACGAGCCACTGCAGTACACCTTTGTCGAGTCGGCAAACGGACTACCCTCGAGTCGATAATAGACGGTGACTTCTCCTCCAGCGCGCGGTTGAAACGGCTCAGTGTGCACGCGCTTGAGCGCAGCAACCTTTGCGTATTTTACCATCATGGAGTGTTTCTTTCGTAAATGATTCTCCGCGCGAGAAGCGGCTCTGTCGGCGGATTTGTCGATGGATTTGCGCTTGGCTGCTATCTCCACCTTCAAGCGGTCGGCGATTTTTTGATCGCGCGTTCGAACTTCAGACTCGACTAAGCAGTGATAATCACGATTGTTATTGTTATCATAGAATCCCTCGGCATCACTGAACACAAAATCGATGGCACTCGCGTCATCGTGAACTTTGAAATCACACACCCACCAGTCGCCGCCATCGCGTACGCGATGGTCCACATCGCGCTCCTTTGCGTCGTGCGCGAGCGGAGTCATGCCAATCTTTTTCGGAACACCCAAAGCCCATTTGTCGAATCCATAGTGGAAAAACACTTGACCATCTCGCGACATGCGATCTGTCGTCGCACGGTTATAGATTACGCGACTGTTCGATGCGGACCGAACGTCGCCAATGAAATAGTACACACCATCAATTGATTTCTTCGCATCAGCGGGTCCTTCGCTCGCCTTCGCTGACTCTTGTTTGTCTACTTCGTACGTGATTTGAGCCTCAAGCGCCGCAATTAGCCGATCGCGAACTTTACTTCGGACGTTCTCTACATATTGAGAAGTCTTCACCAGCTCGGGCTGTGCAGCCGTGTCCGAGGTTGACGCGGGTGTTGAATCCACGCTCTTGGATCCCCTTTCCGTCGCCTTGGATGCCACTCGTAGTGCGGAATCGCGTTCAGCAGTGAGATCTTCAATTTGACGTTCGTATTGTTTGATGGTCTCAGCAGAAGAATCTGTCAATTCGCGTAATACCTCCAACTCTTCCTTCTGAGCCGCGACCAATTGCTCAAACAATTCAACGTCCCCGTCCGCTTCACCAACGTTAGGTTGACTTATAGTCATCAAATCCAATTCCGCTTGCAAACGTTGTGCTTCAGCGGTAGCCTGCTGCGCTTGCTGAGACAAGTCTTCGCACAACATGGCGAACTTCTCTTCGATCGTGTCTTTAGCCGCGATCTCAGCCTCGAGTTTTTCCTTCGCCGCCG
>MDTD01125135.1_pt1 | contig 40634 bp, 24 predicted proteins | sample 811221 | NCBI WGS metagenome assembly MDTD01 (sample SAMN05326646, study PRJNA326480) | marine metagenome | isolation source: seawater | place: Pacific Ocean: South West | collected 2011
GGTGTGACTATCTCCAACAACGGCAGCACCGCCTTCGCCATCGATAATTCAACCTCCAACGGCACCGGCGGCAACATCAATCTGACAGCCAACGGTGCCGGAGAAAACGTCACTGTGTCTGGCACTATCCTGAACACTTCCACAGGCAACGCTGGAAATATAACGCTGACATCCACCAACAACAGCATCGCAGTAACCGATGGTGGAGCCGACACAGCCAATATCATCAACACCTCCAGCACAGGCAACGCCGGAACCATTACTTTGAACTCCTTCAACGCAACTACTGTTGACGGATTCATTGACAATTCCACCACCGGTGCAGCCGGAACCATCACGATGGTCTCCCAAAACAGTACTGTTCAAGTTCTCAATGACGCCGACAATTCTTTTGCCCTCAATAACTCCACAACCTCAGGTAATGGCGGGACCATAACCATGACTGCCGGTGGAACCGGCGGAGATGTGCGGGTCGACGGTATAGTATTGAACACTGCCCCTGGTAACGGCGGCAACATCAATTTCACCTCTGCCAACGACGACATAGCGATCCTGGCGTCAGGTACAAACAACCGGGGAGACATCATCAACACGGCCGGTGGCACAGGCGGCATCGTCAACTTAAGCGCCGGTGACGATATCACCGTGGATGGGGTAATAGACAACTCCGCCACGGCCAACGGCGGCAACATCAACCTGGTAAGTACCGACGGCACCGTGGATGTTCAAAACGACGGGAATAATTTAGCCTTTGCCATAAACAACTCCACCACAGGCGGCAATGGTGGCAGCATCGTGGTGGTTGCCGCGGGCACCAATGAGGACGTAAGGGTCGACGGCGTTATCAACAACTCCTCGACCCAGAATGCCGGAAACGTTGTTCTCATATCTTCCGCCGATGATGTGATAGTCTCGGGCAATGGCGCACTAAATGGAGACATCAACAACTCAACCACCGGCGGCAATGGCGGCAGCATTACGATAATAGCAGCCGACGACGCTGTGGTGGACGGCTCCTTAGACAATTCCTCCACAGGAATCGCCGGCAACATAACCGTAGTCGGTACCGATGGCTCCGCCAATATAGGGAACAATGGTTTCGCTGCCCTTGCCATCAATAACTCCACCACAGGTGGTAACGGTGGCAACATAACATTCTCGGCCTCGGGTACTAACGAAACCGTATTAATAGATGGCAGCATAGACAACACCGCAACCGGCAGCGGCGGAAACATAAACCTGACCTCTGCCGCCGGCAGAGTAGATCTTATCGACAGCTCGGCTCTAGTGGCAAACATCAACAACTCCAACACCGGAGGCACCGGGGGCAGCATCATTATCAGCGCCGGTGGTACCGCAGGAACCCAGGGACGAGTACAGATAGAGGGAGTTATCACCAACACCTCATCTGCAGGAGGCGGAGATCTAATCATAAACTCCACCAACAGCACCGTGGTTGTGGACAATAACGCCGGCGCCACCAACGCCTTAGACAACCGGTCCGCCGCAGGAAGCTCAGGTCTAATTAGTGTAACGGCCGGACAAACTTTGAGAGCAGATGGCAGTATCATCAACTCCTCGCCGGGCACTCCGGGCGACATACGCCTGCTTGCCGGTCTTAACCCAGCAAGCGAAGGCGACCTGAGAGTAACCGGATCAGTCACTGCAAACGCCACCGGTTCTGGAAACGGTGGAAACATCCTGATTCAATACGACGACGCGGCCGGCGGCGCTATGAACATAGGAAGCACCGGCACCAGATTCGTGAGCGGCAGCATCAATGCCGACTCCACAGGCTCCGGTCAAGGTGGAAGCGTCACCGTTAGAAATGCTGGAGATCTGGCTGGCACGCCTACAGGTAACCTGCTGTTAAATATCATAAGCACAATCTCTGCCAATGGCGCTTCCGGTCTGATCTCTGACCTGGGTAGCATCACTCTAACTTCAGCAGGATTTGATGTCACCGCCACCGGTTCTGGCAGTCTAGTCGGCTGCATCCAGGGAACTGGAAACAATGTGACCATAAACATGGCCAGCGGAGACCTCAATATCGGAGTTCCTGGCGGCACTCCCGGCACTCTTACAGCCACCGCCGGGAATCTATCACTCACTGCCCAGAACGGCGATATTACTTTCAAGAACGATGCTTCGGCCACCGGTACCACCACGGTCACGGCTCAATCAGGTGGCACAGTGACAGTCGGCTCCGGTGGTGCTGCAGCCAATGTCAGCGGTGCAACAACTAACATCAATGCCGGAACAGTCAATATTGACGCTAACAGTTCCATCGCCTCCACCGCAGGGGATGTCACCCTCCAGGGAACATCACCGGGTAATGCTCTTTCGGTCAATTTCACCGGAGCAAATAGCAGTATCAGCTCGGTGGGAGGCAACGTAAACTTCAACCAGGCTGCTTCACCTGGTCAGATTACCGTCACCGGTGGACCGACGAACGGAGTAATAACGGCCAACGCTGGAGCAGGCAATGTCTTGTTTAACGGAGGCGCCAATGCCGTCCAAGTAAACGTAAGAAGAATAGACGGATGCATAGGCGGATCAGGCAACCCCTTCAACATCACAGTGGGAGACACGACCGGTACCACCGCAATAGGAAATCTCAACCTGCCTGGCGATATCGTAGTCAATTCCGCCAACGATATTGTCATCTGTGGACCGCTGACTTCGGCAGCCAACGTATCTTTGACCTCAGGAACTGCTCACTCCATCACACAGAACACGGGTGCGACAGTCTCCGCTCTGCTTAATGTCGGCTACACTACTAACGTACTAAATCTCAACTCCAGCACCTCATCAACCAGCGGCACCATCAACATTCAGGGTAACGGCGCCGGAAATGCCCTCACTGTCAATTTCCAACAACCCGGCTCAAACTCCTCACTAACGGCCCTTACCGGTGGATTCGGAACCGACAATATAATTTTCAACGGCACCGCATCCGGCCCCATTACTGTGACCGGTGGCAACAACGGTTTGATAAATGCCGGCACCGGCAATGTGGTCTTTAACGGTGGACTTGGAACAGGAGCCGTTAGTGTAAACGTAAATGACATCAGCGGCTGCGTGGAAGGAACGGGAAGCACTTTTTCCGTCACCACAATAGCCAACAATGCAACTCTAGCCGCAGGAAACATCATGGCTTCCGGGGATATAACCCTGACCGCCCTTGGCCAATCTGCGGATTTCATGACCTGCAACGGACCGATCAATTCCACCGGCGGCAATATCAGCATCAATGCCGGAGCAGTCGGGTTCGACAACTCCGTGATAGCGATTAACCACAATCTCTTAGCCAACACCGGTAATGTAAATGTCATCTCTCTGGGACTGTTGAATTCAACCGTAAGTTTCAATAACGCTTCAGTCACTGCCGGAAACAATGTCAACATTGTCTCCGGTGCGGGCAACTCATCGGATATCAATTTCACAAATGCGCCAGTGACAGCCGGAGGCGATGTCACCATCGCTGCCGGAGCAGGGGGCAGTTCCGACATAGATATAGGAACCGGTTCAGCCATAGGCGCAACCACAGGCTCGGTGACTATCGCGTCGGGTTCTCTTATCAATTCGGATGTTTCTATCAATTCTAATGTTACCGGCAACACTTTCGTGGACATCACCAGCGCGTCATTCCTGGGAGGAACAGAAAGAATAGAGGTGGGCTCCGGTGTCACCGTGCAGGGAGGATCTGGCAATGCCTCCGGAGACGGAGTGATAATGACTGCCGGTACCATCAACCTGGGCACGAATTCCACGGTAACGACAACGGCCTCCGATATTCTCTTTGAGGGTCAGAATCGTCTCAATGTTGCTTTCTCCTCCGGAGCCCAGGTAAGTTCCAATGGTGGCAATATAGAATTTAACCCGGCGGGGTCACCCACAGCCATCACGATAACCGGAACAACCAACGGATTGATAAGAGCCGATGGCGGCGCCGGAATAGTGTCTCTGAACGGCTCCGGTAATGCCGTAGACGTAAACATAAATAGAATCGACGGCTGTGTAATCGGCGAAGGAAATTCTATTTCCATAGTCACCCACGACACCAATGGCGACATCAATGTCGGCACAGCCGCGGGCGCCAATCTGACTGCCACAGCCGGTGGACTCACCCTCAACTCAGCCAGGGACGTGAATTTCAAAGGCGGCACAGCCAGCGCCAACGGACTGGTGGATGTAGATGCTTCCAGAAACATTAACGTAGGATCAACCACTGTGGCAGCCACTGTCAGCTCCAGCGGCGGCGACATAGACATGGATGCTCCGGGAGTAGTCAATCTTGAGCGTTTTGGCGCAAGTAATATAACCTCGAGCACCGGTCAAGTCTCCATCGACGGTACAGCCGGCATCAACCTGTTCAACAATGTATCAGCGGGTACTGATATCAACTTGACCACGGGGAACGCTGACATTTTGATCGGTGGCAATGGCTCCAGTACAGTAACTGCGGGAACAGCAGGAGCAGGTTCGGTTAATATTACGGCTACAGGTAACGCCGCCGACGTATTTCTGGGCGGCACTGCCGGTGGTCAGTCCGGAGATGTGGTGGCCAACGGCGGTAGCGTCAACATAACCGTATCCGGGGTAAACGCCGATGTCTTTGTCGGTAGCAATGGAACCGGCAGCATAACAGCCGACGGCAACATCATCATAGACGCTTCCAATGGAGATGCCGTTGTAGTCGGTAGCGTAAATCAAGGCATGCTGCTATCCAATAACGGCAACATAAGTCTCACCTCCCAGGGCAGGTCAAACACCGGTTTCCATGACCTGGTAGTTGGACGGACCGCAGCGGCCGCCGGCAGTAGCATCACTGCAACAAACGGCTCTGTATCTCTCATCGCCAACGGCACCAACAATATAGAGGTAGGACTACTTGGTTCCGGCACCGTGACAGGCGGTGGTGATGTGACCATAAACGCCAACAACGGACCTGTATCCATCGGAACATCCACGGTTCAAGGCATTATTCGCTCGACAGCCGGAGCCATAGATATTGATTCAGGCACCACGGTCTCCCTCGGCGGCGCCGCCGGCAGCATCATCGACACAACGGCGGCTCCAGGTGGCGCAAGCATCGACATCAACGCGGCAGGGGACGTGAACCTGGCTAACAATGTGACCGCCAACACGAACCTGGTGATAACAAGCGGCTCCGGCAATTCTGTGAACGTCGACGGGCCGGCGCTCGTTAACCTGAGCGGCTCCACGGTAATGGTGAACACCCCGGATCTTAATCTCGGTACATCAGGCAACGGCGTCATAGTAACCGCAAACACAGGGGATATTCTTGTTGACAGCAATGCTGCCGGCAATACCCTCAATGTAGACTTCCTGGGAGCAAATACTCAGCTTGTCTCAACCAATGGCAATGTCTCTTTCAACACCGCTCTTGCCCCTGGTCAGATAACAGTCACCGGCGGTCCGACCAACGGCACCATAGCCGCCGACGGTGGTGGAGCCGGTTTCGGTACTGTCAGCTTCAATGGCGGCAGCAATGCAGTGAACGTAAATGTCAATGAGATCAGAGGATGCATTGGAGGCAGCGGCAATCCATTTAATGTAGTGGTAAACAATGCCACTTTGAACGGCAACACCGACACTGCCGGTATAGGCAATATAACCAGCGCCAACGACATCAATTTTTCCTACACAGGCGATATCTTTATATGTGGTCCCCTAAATTCTTCCGGCGGCAATATCTCAGTGACCTCCGGCACAGGAGCCGGCAACGCCATCACCCAGGCCTCAGGAGCCACTGTAAACGCCTCGGGTAATGTCGACTACAATACCGCCAATCTCAATCTTAATTCAACGACGGTGGCCACCGGTGGCGTGATCAATGTGCAGAGCAATACGACCGGCAACGCCCTGAGTATAAATTTCCTTCAGCCTGGCAATACTTCTGCGCTCACGGCAAACTCCGCAAGCGGTGGTATCAGATTCAATCCAACCACAGCCGGTGACATAAACATTGCAGGCGGTCCGGCCAATGGCTTGATTGACGCCGGTTCCAATGTGGTGGATTACTCCGGCGGCACAGTAAGCGTAAACGTCAATCAGATTATCGGTTGCAACGAAGCCACCGATGCCACCCAGGGAACTTTCAGCCTCACTACCCAGACAGGCAATCTCGATCTTGGAGACATTACCGCATCAGGAGCCGTAACCGCCATAGCCAATGGTGGCAGCATAAACGTTAAAGACAACAAGACAATTCAAACCGATGGCGGCGCCTTCGATATCAGTTTGACATCGGCAACAAACAATGTCGCCTTCGGCAGTAACGCCCAGGCAAGAGCAACCTTTGCCGGCAGCGACGTCAATGTCAATGCGGAAAACGGTCAACTGACCATGGGAAGCGGCTCACTAATTCTAGGACATACCGACGTAAACATAGTGACGCCGACCACCGATATGAGCGCAGGCACAAATCAAATTGCTGCCAACACCGGAAATACAAACATAGACCGAGGTGCCTCGGGCAATCCGCTCAACATCTCGATGGGCTCTAACTCGGTAATCACTGCCACAGGAGATCTCAACTTCAACTCCACCAATAATGGAGATGCCACCATAGATGGCAATGGCGAAGGCCTCTTAGCCGGCACAAATATCCGCTTTAATGGTGGCAATGTTGTGGTCGATGTTGATGAGACCCGGGGTAATTTAGTCACAGGGGTTGATGTTGCCTCGGCGGACGTTCTCACCGACACGGGCAACCAGGAGGTAGGCCCCTTCACTTCAACCGGCAATGCATCTTTCAGGGCAACCGGAGGTAACGTCAACTTCAACGCAAATACTACAGCCGGAGGAAATCTTGTTGCCCAGACTGTTAACACAGGTCAAATAAACGTCCGGGCAGGAGTGACAACCCAGGGTGGATCAATCAACTTCACAACACCCACCCTCAATCTAGAGACCGGCAGTCAGCTTAATTCCACCACTGGCGAAATCGGCATACAGAGTAACGGTGCAGGAAACGCCCTCACCGTAAATCTCACCAACGCCTCCATAAGCGCAAACACCAACATACTATTCAACCCAACCTCCGCCGGAGCGGTGGACGTGAACGGAGATGCCACGAGCAGCCTCAGCGCCAACGCCGCAGCCGGCAACATAAATTACAACGCCTTAGGAAACGACGTTGATGTTGAGATCGGTTCTATAAATGGTGCCAACACAGGAAGCTCTGCCGAAGCGGACTTCGATGTTCTAAACGGCAATCTTACGGTCGGACCTTATTCAGCCACAGGCGATTTAGATCTCAATCAGCAAGCACCTTTCGGAGCGACTAACTCAAATATCGCCCTGCAAGATACAATCAATGTCGGCGGCGATCTCAATGCCACCACAGGAACAGCCCAACAATTAACAATCCAGAACAATGGTGGCAATCCGGCCAATATAACTATTGCCGGAGCGGCAACACTAAACACCCCGACAATTGATTATGTAGGCGACAACGGATCTCTGTCGGCAGCTGGAGATATAAACATCCAGTCCAACTCCCCCGGCGGTGCTCTGACAGTGGACTCCACCGGCGCAAATAATACAAGACTGGCCTCCACTGGCGGCAATTTGAATTTCAATCCGAACACCGCTGGTCAGATAACCGTAAGCGGCGGCGCCGGAACCCTTGATTTAGCAGGAACTTCGGTCACTGCTAACGGCGGCGGCAACAACGTCAACATAGACGTCGACAGCATCTCCGGTAACTTAACCGGCACCGGCGACAACTTCAGTGCAACAGTTAACAACGGCACCTTAAACGCTGGTCCCGTAACAAGCAACCAAGCTTCCAGTTTCACAAACAGCACAGGAAATATCAATTTCACAGCCAACATTACCGCGGGTTCAAGCCTTACCGCACAAGCTCCGCAAGGAGCAGTCAGCGTAAATAGCGGAGTTGCTCTAAACGCCAATGGCGGCGACGCAACCTTCAACACAAATACACTTAATGTAGCAGACGGCGGCTCCGTATCCACCACCACAAATCTCCTGGTAGATCCAACCGGAACCACAAGCAACAACATAAACATAAATCTTGCCGGCACCGCGAACTTAAACGGAAACGCCATTCAGTTTGTGGCAAACGGTGGAGGACTGCCCGACGGAAACATCAATATTGGCGGACCCGGAACCGGAACAATCAATTCAGCGACCTTTATAGATTACAACCTGGGTACCGGAAACCTGGGAGTAGACGTCAACCAGATAATCGGATGCAACCGCATCAATCCGGCTGCCGCAGGCAATCCCAACTCCATCAGCTTTACGACCCAAACCGGAGATATCAATTTCTGCACGGATCTGAATACATCACAGACCGGCAACGCTGGTCCTATCACGGTCAATGCCAACGGCGGTGCCGTAGATTTAATGAACAACAACGTTATCGCCAGCTCCACAAATGGAGATGGCGGCAACGTCAACCTGAGCGGGTCCACCGGCGTAAGTAATGGTGGCAACATCAACACAAGCGCTCCCAATGGAAATGCCGGCTCCATTTCCTTGAACGGCGGCACCGGCGACATCACCGTCCTTGATATCAACGCCACATCCAACACTGGAAGCGGCGGAACCTTCACCGCCACGGCAGGGAACGGCGCTATCAACACCGGCAGCATCGACGTGTCTTCCACAAATGGCCAGGGCGGTGGAGTCAACACAAACAGCCAGGATCTGACCATCGCCGGGGCAGTCAACGCCAATGGCGGCACCAACGGCGGAACAATCTCTATCAGCATCCAGAATCCAATGACGATAGGCGGCGGCGGAGCCAACATCTCCGGAGACATTACAGCGGTGGGAACCGGCGGCAACGGAGGCATCATCTCTCTTTTCTCCAATGGCGGACTGACTCAAAATGCAGGCAATACAATCAACGCCAATGGCGGCACCGCAGGCGGTGTGGTTACATTCAATGATAGCGTCGGCGGCGGCGGCACTTCCACATACGACATCAATGGAACCGTATGCGCCCATGTAATAGGTACAGTCCCTCCGGCCACACCCAATTCAGGAATCGTCGGATTTAACGCCGGTCCCGGTCAGGACCTGGTTCTCAATGTTGGTGCCACCGGTAATATAAAAGCCGGTCAGCAAGTAACCCTGGGTAATCTCAGTCCCTCCACAGGACTTCCAAACACGGCTGCCCCCTCGGGGTTAATCACCACCAATCCGTTTATCCCGGACCCCAACAATCCGGCGCCTCCGTTCAACACGCCCCTTGTCGTGATCAACGGCAATCAGTTTATACCACCTATATCTCCCGAATCACCTGCAAACAGTGGCGCCCCATTATTCAGTCCGTTTTCTCAATCGAATATAGCCGAGCTTATAGGACAGTTCTTGCCCACAGATCAAACTCGCATTATTGAAGGCTCTGTCCAGAAGACTATAGAGATAGGCAAAGGAAGAGCGAAGAATATTCTGCCGGCCTCGAAAACTTTCAAAGCCAACTTCTCTAAGAAAGAGCTCGATCGTCTGGCCAGTGAGGGTAACGATGTCCAGAGAAGTAACAATAGATTCATAGCCGTGAACAAGGGAAGAATCATTTTCGCTCCGGACGAAACCATTGTGGTAAATGTCAAAGAAGGTCAGGTCATTATCCCGGGAGGATCGGTGGTGATGATCGATGAAAACTCAGCGGATTCAGCCATATATGACCTGCATCAGACCGGAACAAATGGTGTCAAAGTCGTCTCCGAAGGCAAATTACTGGATCTCCATCCTGGCAAAATGGTCTTCTTAAGCAGGGTTCAAACCGCTGATTTTGAGGATATTCAGCATGAATGCAAATTGATTGGCTATCAAAAACCGCAGCATAAGAGACTGAGCGCTAACGTGAACGCGTTCTCAATGCGTTTTTCTATTCCCTCGGTCATTAAAAAAGTTCAGCCCTTCCGGCATATGATGCATTCCGACAACAAACAAGACAAAGCCGTGATTAAAAAGCTCTTGATGAATGCGGTACTCTTGAGAGAGCAGATGCCCTACAAGGGTCCGTATATGTCCACGGCAAATATAAACCCCTAGTTCAACTCCGAAGGAGCTTTTCTGTAAAGCGTTTACAGGTACCTGTGATAACTATAAAGATGATTGGGAATAAATTGAGGTAGTATTCAGCGATAAAACTTTTGGCAGAGTTTCACCCGCTTTTTTAAAATGGCAGACAATGGCAAATAGCGACGACAAAGAAATTTCGGTAATGATTGCCGAAGACCACGAGATAGTTCGCACAGGTCTAAAGCTACTCTTTCACAACGCAAACGATATAAAGATTATATCCGAAGTGGACAATGGTAAGGAAGCAGTAGATCGAGTCGGTCTGGTCCGTCCGGATGTAATTCTCATGGACGTTACCATGCCTGTTATGGACGGTATTGAAGCAGCCGACCTGATTATTTCCCGATACAAAGACATAAAAGTAATAATGCTAACCTCGGATGATTCGGAAAAAACGGTATTGGCGGCTCTTTCCTGCGGAGCCAGCGGCTACTGCTTGAAAGATGTATCTCCGGAAAGGCTTTTTGCAGGTATCCGGCTGGTGAAAGAAGGGGATGTATGGATTGATTCTGCCGTGGCTAGAATAATCATAAAAAACACCGACTATAATCAACCAGGAAAAGTAGAAGTAAAGCGCAGCAGTACCGGGTTAAAAGCTATCAAATCCTCAACAAAGGCTGTTGATAATGACCTTTCCGAAAGAGAGCAGGAAGTGCTTGCCTTGATAGTGGAAGGACTTTCAAATCAAAAGATAGCCGACAAGCTCCATATCAGCATAGACACGGTCAAAACCCATATTCGCCATATCATGGAAAAGCTCTCTGTGAGCGACCGCACCCAGGCTGCGGTAAAAGCAATAAGAGATAACATTGTCTGAACAATAGCTTCTTCTACCGACATTTTCAGAAATTCAAATTGATTTAGTATTCCTATTAGGCTTAAGTATCTAGCTCTTCCAGGGATTAGTCCCCTACGGAAAAGCCAAACTGACATACACGAACGATAAAGCCTGTCCTGATTAACCCTATAAGGTGATAAACCGATCAAATTAACGCCAGAGAGTGATGATTGACTCTTAACAACTGGGCTATGCTGAGAATAGGCTTGAATATCAAAATTCGGCAGGAAACAACAAATTACCAACGAGAACAAACAAGAATGGAAATGGCAGTTGAAACCCAACCCGCCCTGCAATCGAAAAGACCGATAAGAATACTACTGGTGGAAGACCAGGAGGTCTTGCGATTAGGAATAAAACTTTCATTCCACGACAATCCAGACCTTCAAATAGTGGGAGAGGCCGTCGACGGCCCATCGGCAGTGAGCCTGGCCCAGGCTCTTCAACCGGATTTGATCTTGATGGATATAGGCCTTCCTGAATTCGATGGAATCGTAGCAACCAGAAAGATAAAAGCAGAATCAAAAAGCAAAATTCTGATTCTAAGCAGTCATGGTGAAGACGAGTGCCTCTATCCGTCGCTGGAAGCTGGCGCAGATGGATACTGTCTCAAAGACGTCAGCAGAGACTCTCTTCTTACCGCAATAAGAGCTGTTGCAGGTGGTGGCACTTGGCTGGACGAGTCCATAGCAAGAAGAGTACTAAAAGCTGTCAAATCGGTGGATCCCCAAGCCACGAACCAGAATTGTGCGCTGCAAGATGTAGAGAGAAAAATTCTAAATCATATTATGGAAGGCAAATCAGCCGATATCATCGCCCAGGAGATGGAGATGTCCATAAACGATGTGCATACATACACAAAAGTTGTATTGCAAAAAGTTTCCATTAAAGACAAGCAGATACTTCCTGGCGCCGACACTTCCAACCCCCGAGAAACAGAAAGACGAATCACCTATGAACATGAGCTGTCTAAAAGGTGTAAGTCCTGCTACAAGAAACTGCCTCTATCGGCGGAGAAATGTCCCTATGATGGAGAAGAGGCAATTTTAGATGAACTCATAGGTTCAATATACGCTGAGCGATATGAAATTCTATCTCTAATCGGCTCGGGAACCGGCGGAGCTGTCTATAAAGCAAAACATAAGTTCATGGGCAAACTGGTTGCCATAAAAATCATGCATCCAGACCAGATGAATAACGTCGAGTTGCTCCAGCGCTTTCGTCAAGAAGCAGCCACCGTAAGCATTCTGGAACACGAGAACATAGTCCATGTCACAGATTTCGGATTGTCCGATAGCGGTGCCGCATTTATGATAATGGAATACTGCAACGGTGTGGGTCTAGATGCAATCCTAGGCGAGCAAGGAACATTGGAGCCCAAATTAGCTGTAGAACTATTCAAACAGATTTGCACCGGGCTTCAAGTAGCCCACAACAACGGCATTTTACACAGAGACTTAAAACCAAGCAATATACTAATATCTAATTTCGGTGCGAATACCATGAAAGTTCAGATAGCCGACTTCGGTACCGCTAAAATACTTTCCAAACAAGGCAATCTCGGTGCGCCGGTTGTGGAGACAAAAGTGGGACAGATATTCGGAACACCACTCTACATGAGCCCGGAACAATGCCAGGGGAAAGAGCTAACCATTGCGGCCGATGTCTATTCCATGGGCTGCGTTATGTACATGTGCCTGACCGGCACGCCTCCAATAACCGGAAATGACTATGTGGACGTTATGTACCGCCACATAAATTGCGAACCTCTCAATATCGCCTGCACAGAAAAAGGAAAACATATTCCAGCATTCCTACAGGGCATAGTAATGAAAGCAATCAGGAAAGATCCAGGACTGCGTTATCAGTCGATGGATGAACTAAAGTCCTACCTGGAAGGAATTCCAAGCGAATTCCCGCTAGATGGAGAAGGTATCAATGAAACTCAATGTCATCAGTAACCATATCTGACAATCGGCCCGAATCTGAAGTAAACAACCCCATCAATATTCTGATGGTAGAGGACAACCGTGCCGATGTGGTGCTTACCCAGTACATCATAGACAAAGGTATGTTCAACCACGACTTGAATGTCACTCAGGATGGCTACAAAGCAATAGAACACCTGAAAAGCTGCCTGGAGGAGAACGGACCGAGTCTACCTGATCTGGTTATTCTCGATCTCAATCTTCCTAAAATGGGAGGAATTGAGTTTCTCCAGGCAGTGAGAGAAATTCCTGAATTGAAAGAGTTAAAGGTAGCTGTACTAACCACTTCAGAAAACCCGGATGAACTTCAAGCTCTGGAAGAGTTGGATGTTCTTTGTTGTATGAGCAAGCCAGCGAATAAAAGAGAACTAGGCCGACTAATTGAACAATTCCAGCCTGGCTCCGAGAGCAACTCAGCTGAAACCAAACGAAAAAAACGCGATACGCTTTTTTCACTACCGGAATACAATCCGGAAGATAGTGATTCTGCAGAACTTGATGAAAACTGTTTTTTGGATGATGAAGAGACTACCGAAGAGTTTTTTCAAGAACACAGCGCCTCAACGGTGCTTTTGATTGAAGACAATCTAGCCGATGCCAAACTGATAAGTAAGAGACTGTCTATGGAATTTCCCAATCAGTTTCAAATAGTGCACAAATCGACCCTAAAGGAAGCGACCACGTTCCTGAAAGAGATAAAAGTCGATGTAATAACCCTTGACCTAGGCCTACCTGACGCCCTGGGCATGGAGGCTTTTGAAGGCATTCGGAAGGTCACGGAAGAGACGCCCATTGTCGTTCTAACCGGTGTCGATGACGCTTCCTATGCCCTGGAAGCAGTAAAACGAGGAGCCCAGGACTACTTGGTCAAAGACGCAAAGAAGTATGGCGATGTTCTCGGTCGGATACTCCGCTATGCCATTGAAAGAAAGAAGGTGGAACGGGTTGTACAACACTCCCTCAAGCTGGAGCAAAATACTCTCCGGGAAGTACTGGATGAAGCGCCGCTTCACATCATACGAATAGACAGTAGATTGAGAGTCAAAGATATCAATCCCATGGTTGTGAATACATCTAAAATTCCAGAGTCAGAAATCCTGGGTCAAGACGTACTCAACCTGATGCCTGATCTTGATCGAACAAAATTAGAACAGCTCGTCAAAGCAGGCCTCACATACAACATACAGCAGTTGAAGGTTTCCAAACTGGGACGCTCATACTTCAACAACTACTATCTGGATATCGTCGGCTGGCCGACCCAAAGAACTCTTACAGCAGAAAAAGAAGCTATCATAATTTGCACGGACGTATCTGAAAGAGTTCGACTTGCAAATCAAAGGGATGAGTTCATTGCAGCCCTAGCCCACGATATAAGAAATCCTCTAATTGGAGAGTTGAGGGTGCTGAACGGAATTATCTCCGGGGCCCTGGGATTGATCAATGCTCCCATCAAATCAGCCCTGGAATCTCTCATGAAAAGCAATAGTTCACTGCTGCTCATGCTTACCAATATGCTGGAAGTATATGAGCTTGAAGCGAGCGGAACAACACTACATCTTGAAAGAATGAAACTAAGCAATCTTGTGAAAGAGGTGGTGGAGGAGATGGGCTATCTGACCATAGGCACAAGCATAGAGTTGGGATTTGAAGAATTGGGCGATGACAGCACCATAGAAGGTGACGACACGGCCCTCAAGAGGGTAGTGCAAAACCTCTCATACAACGCTGTCAAATATGCAAGTCCTGGTTCGAAAATTTCTATATCAGTGAGCCAGGATGGAGACAAAAATGTCTTACTTCGCGTCTTCAATACCGGACCTAAAATCAAGGATGAGGAAAAACTTCACCTTTTCGACCGCTTCACTAAAGCCTCTCTTGGAAGGCGGTATATGCACAGCTCAGGTCTAGGTCTTTATTTGTGCAAAAAAATAGTGGAAGGACATAGCGGCATCATAGGCTGTACCAGCGATGACAACGGCACAACCTTTTTAGTATCGATACCGGCGGCAGAGCCAGAGGCTGCAGCTCCATCTGAAGATTAGTTCTGTTCACCCTTTAGAGTGGTTGGAGAGCCAATATCACACCGCAGTGTTTCAGTAATTCCTCTCAATCGCCCGATTAGAGGATTATATATACAGTTTTGCCTGCCATAGTGGTAACAACGGAATAGCCACAAGCGCTAGAGAATACAAATAAAGTATGAGGCGGAGAGTCGTACTCTCAGCGCCCTCTCTTTGACGCGCTCAAAATAGGAGGACACGATCATGTATAGACTAATCGTAGCGCCACTATTGATAATATCACTCTTTGCGAATTCTCCTGTGGCCAATGCCAGGGATCATAATGCTCAAGAGACCAATACCACTGTTCTGAGGCAGCAATCAAAGACGGACAAACACTTGGTTAAAGCCTGGCAGAATTTCAACCTTGGAGAATACTCCAGAGCGTCCAAAGATCTGAAGCACTCAATCAAATCGCTGGCAGATAATAGCAATTGCCCTGAAAAGCTAGCCACAAGCTTAGCCAATCTGGCATGTATAAAAAGCGAGAAGGGCTCCTTCAACGAGGCTGAAGCCCTTTACCTGAAAGCTATTGATATATACGAAAGCTGTCTTGATTCCGAACATCCCTATCTTTCGGTTCTTTTGAACAATTTGGCAGTTCTCTACTACCGACAGGGAGAATATGAAAAAGCCAGACCACTTTATATTGAAGTGCTGACGAGACTGGAAAGGCAATTGGGCAAGGATCATCCTAACATAGCTGTCAACCACAACAACCTGGCCGCTCTCCTTTGCAAACTAAAAGACTTTGACGGGGCCTCATACCATCTGGAAAAAGCTTTATCAATAAACAAGAAAAAGCTGGGTACTAATCATCCAGGATATGCCACGGCTCTCAACAATTTAGGAGCGGTATTATTCCTCAGGGGAGACCAAAAGAGAGCAGAAGAACTATACGAAGAAGCTCTGGAGATCAGAGAGGCGAGTTTGCCCCCGGAACACCCGGACCTGGCATTGAGTTATAACAACATAGCCCGATTAAAACTCAAACAGAATAAGCTGACAGAATCCAAAAGACTCTATGAACTGGCCCTTCGCATCAGACTGAAGGTATTCGGTAAAAAGCACCACCTGGTAGGAGTTACTTTGAACGGCATGGGAGACCTGAAGCTAGCCTGCAATGAATATAAGAAAGCGGAAAAACTGTTTTCAAAAGCACTGAGAATTCGAACCGCCGCACTGGGAGCAAATCATCTGGATGTAGCCGAAAGCTTAATAGGGCTAGCCAAAGCAAAGTATGCGCTAGGTCACAATCGTGACGCTCTAGCGGCAATGGCCAGGGCAAAAAACATAGAAGTGAACGCTTACGGACCAGAGAGCAAAGAAGTGTTAGCCCTCAAAAAGGAAACCGAAAAAATGATCCGCAATGTCCAAAATGGTCAAATATGCAGGAAGAGCTAATGTAATCACCCGAAAGTGGGTTAAGAAAGACCAAAATAGGGATGCTGAGAAGGCGAAAATATGAGATCTTCGAAATAGGTCTGGAGAATTCCGGATTTAAGAGTAATAAACCACGGCTGAGAATAATGAAAAGCAAAATTTTGATTCTGGATGATGACAGACACGTCATAAATCTAATCCGCGGTATCCTACAAAAGTACGACTTTGAGATCAATTGGTCTAGAACTTGCCGAGAAGCTGCACGCCATTTGCGCACCAATCCCTGCGACTTGGTCGTAGTGGATTACAGGTTGCCGGATGGCAATGGCATAGACTGGATGACAAACATGAGAAACGAGGGTTGTCTAATTCCCTTTGTATTTCTCTCCGGATTCTGTATTGATAGGAAGGCTCAGAATCGGATGAGAAATCTGCTGGGAGTGAGATTCATTCTGGAGAAACCCATAGACTCCATACAGTTCGTCGAAGACTTAACTATTGCGTTGACCCAGCCGATAGAAGACATAAAAAGCCTCTTTGATTGCGAATCTAGAATGGAGAGAATCAAGAAGCTTTGCTCTTCAAGCGACATACTGAAAGAGATTATAGAAGAATGCGTCGACCCGGAAGTAGAGGATTGCATTTGGATGGAAGACAAAGAAGAGAAAGGCGAACAAATTGAAGATGACTATGATCTCTTTGAAAAAATAGTATCCGAAGACCGGTCGGAGGATGAATATAACCGGAACCAGACCGATGTAGATCTTTCAGAAGAAGAGACCGAAGACGACTTTGATTTGGCCTCATATCTATCCGACGTCAGCAATGAAGATGAAACTGGCGACCCGATAGTTATCGATGACGACCTGGAAGAAAGCTTGAAAGAGTTAAGATTGGAGTACCTGAAGGACATTCCAAATCTGCTCCGAGACCTGGCTGACCAAATAGACAAAGCAGCACAATCGGGGTGGTCCACTGAAGAAGTTGGCAACGCAGTGATGAAAGCTCACAACATAAAAGGTTCCTCCGGCAGTCACTCTTTGATGGCAATCTCAGAAATCGCAGCAATTTTGGAAGACGCCCTTGAGAGAATAGAACCGGAGGAGAATTCCGTGATGCAATCATCCTCCGAGGTAGGTTCTAATATGGCGCAATTGTGAGGCAGGGACTATGAAAGTAGACAAAGTATTGCTGGTAGATGACGACGCAAGCATCCGAAGAATAGCGGAAATAGTGCTCTCTAAATTAAAGAATTGGAAGATAATTCAAGCCGAATCAGGAACCAAGGCCCTGGAGATTCTCAAAGAAGAGAAACCCGATGTGGTCTTGATGGACGTAATGATGCCGAAGATGGACGGTGTCACTGCGTTCAATAAAATGAAAGAGTCTGGTTATGAAATGACTCCGGTGATTTTTATGACTGCCAAAGTACAAAATAGAGAAGTGGCAGCATACAAAGAGATGGGAGCGGCCGGAGTGATAACAAAACCATTTGCCCCCGCCGAACTTCCAGGACAGATAGAACGGATTTTGGAAGAATGGGCCGGCCGAGGGAATCCTCTATGCTTCAAGCCTTGAAAAGATCAGGGAAGCTCATTTATCGAATAAATCTCAAGAAAGTCGCTCAAATCGGAGCAATCTTAGTATGGCTTTTCCTTCTGGCTGGCAGCTACGGCTACGCGATCATGTACAGTACCACGCCCGGAGCGCGGGAGACGGTTCCGAAACACTGGCCTGCCGAAACCAAACTTAAACTCGCCAGCCCCAAATACACCCTGGTTACATTTATCCATCCTAAGTGTACCTGCTCCAGAGCCACACTGAGGGAGCTCTGTCGCATAGTAAGCACGTGCGGACTAAAATTACAAACTGTCGTAGTAATGCTTGTTCCACAAGGCTTGCCGGAAGATTGGGCGAAAGGAGAGCTGTATGAAACAGCCAATCAGATACCGGGCACCAGAGTAATCCTTGACATGGGCGGACAAGAGGCAAAAATTTTCAACTGTCTTACGTCCGGTCACAGTCTTCTCTACAACAACACCGGAACTCTTCTTTTCGACGGAGGCATTACACCATCGCGGGGACACGAAGGAGACAATGTGGGCAAAAACACCATAGAAGATTTGGTTAGAAATCGACACAGTCAAACGAAATCAAACCAGGTCTTCGGCTGTCCTCTCAGGGAGAGAAAATAAAGTGCCTGATCTTAAACAGTACGCCAACACAAAAATGACGCCCGGGGCACAAGCAATATTCGACTTGAGAAGAGACGAACTGTATAGAAGAACAGACCTGCTATTTACCACACTGATAGTTCTGGAATGGATAGCAATGATTGTGGTGGCAGTAATAGTATCACCGCTAGCCTGGGAAGGACGGAATAGCTACATCCATCCCCATATTTTTGTGGCCGTTGTGCTTGGTGGTCTAGTTACTGCGCCGGTGGTCTATCTATACCTGACTTCCCCAGGGAAACCAATCACCAGGCATATGATTGCCTTCTCTCAGTCCCTTATCTCAGCTCTGCTCATTCACCTGACCGGAGGTCGAATTGAAACACACTTTCACATATTTGGCTCCCTGGCGTTCCTTGCTTTCTACAGAGACTGGAGGGTTTTCATAACCGCTGTAACAGTAATTGTCCTTGATCATATGATTCGCGGAATTTACGTGCCCGAATCGGTTTATGGGGTTCTAACTGCAAGCCCCTGGCGTACTGTAGAACACGCCGGCTGGGTATTGTTCGAGAGTTTCTTTCTGGTCAAAGTCTGCAAACAAAATGAATTGGAGATGAAAGCCCTGGCAATGCAAAGGGACGAGTTGCAAACTACGAACAGCAGAATCCAGGAACTGGCCGAAGAGAGATCCAGTGAGCTTAAAAAGAAAGAGCGCCTCCTTGCGGCCATCGTGGACAACTCATATGACGCAATCATCGCCATCGATCGAGAAGGAATTATAAAAAGCTGGAACGCAGGAGCTTCGAATCTCTATGGCTACGCAAGACAGGATGCCCTGGGGAAAGATATAAGATTGCTGATTCCAGAGAACTCTATAGAAGAATTTGATGAGATTATTGAATCGGTCTATAAAGGAGGAGTGGAAAAGGAGATCGAGACCTTGAGACTGAGGGAAGATCAGATTACTGTAGATGTAGCTCTGACTGTCTCTCCAATTATAAATGAAAAGCAGGAGTTCATCGGCTGTTCGTTGATAGAACGAGACATAACCCACAGAAAGGAAGTAGAAAAGCGGATCAGTGAATTCTACTCAACCGTATCCCACGAACTTAGAACACCACTGACTTCTATCAGGGGTGCTCTAAGTCTTATTGATGATGACATTATTGAGCTTGATTCGAATGAAGCCAAAGAGATGATTCAAGTAGCAAGATCAAGTTCGGAGAGGCTTGTTCGACTGATCAACGATATTTTGGACCTGCGCAAAATTGAAGCAGGAAAGCTGGAACTACATCTGGAGAGAATGAACACCACGGATGTGGTTAAGCAAGGCATAGAAACAATGCAGGGAATGGCTGACAAAGCAGATGTTAAACTTGCCACCAATCTCGATGGTAGGTCCGATGTTCTGGTCGACTCGGATAGAATGACGCAGGTTATCTCCAATCTTCTCTCCAACGCTATCAAGTATTCAGATCCAGGAAATCTCGTACTTCTTTCCGTGGATCGAGGGGAAACTGGACAGGTAAGATTTTCGGTCACCGATGAAGGAGAAGGAATTTCCTCGGACCAGCTAGACAAACTATTCGGCAAGTTCCAACAAATCGACTCTTCCGACACCAGACCGAAGGAAGGCACTGGTCTCGGACTGGCTATTTCAAAAGCCATAGTAGAGCAACACAATGGCACCATCGGTGTTCACAGCAAGCCTGGAACCGGCTCTACTTTTTGGTTTGAGTTGCCCTATGAAAACTGCGATAGCGAAGAACCCCTTCGGTCCTGCGAAGAAACAGAGAAGTACACTCTCATCATCGAAGACGATCTTAACCTGGCGCAACTTCTAAAGCTTTGCTTAAAGAAAAGAGGGATCAAAACCAGACACGCAACCTCTATAAGACAAGCCTCAGAGTTTTTGGAAGCGCTTACTCCATCCGCGATTATTCTTGATGTGATGCTTCCCGATGGAAACGGATTGGAATTTATTGAGAATCAAAAAGCGACAAAAGTGCTGGAGAATGTTCCTGTCATAGTAGTAAGTGGTCATGCAGAAAGTGAGTTTGAGTATGCTCAACCGTTTATCTATGACTGGTATCAAAAGCCTTTTGACTTTGAAGAACTCATAGCGACAATCGGAAATATCTTAAATGGCAAGAGACATGTTTTGGTTATCGAAGACGACGATGAAACAAGAGCTGTGATTACAGCCCAACTAAAAACTCTGAACGCAGTCTGCCTTGAGGCAGCCGACGGCAAAAGCGCCATAGAAATTGCAAGAAAGAACCATCCGGACGTTATCGTACTGGACGTGAATTTGCCCCAGATGGACGGATTTGAGGTGGTAAAAGCTTTGAGCGGAACTCCCCCTCCGGCCCTTCTTGTCTATTCGGGAATAGACCTGGACAAAGAGGATAGAAAACGACTCAATCTAGGAATGACTAAACATCTAACCAAAGGACGAGTCAGCCCAAAACAATTCGTGTCAACAGTAGAAGAACTGCTGGAGAGGGTGAACAAGCCGGAAAGCCAAATGAGTCCGGAAAGAGATAGCCAGAAACAATGAAAGTAAGAGTGCTGCTAATAGAAGACAATAAAGCAGACCAGGCTATTATCAAAACTTGCCTGGAAAGTAACACTTACAAACTTAAGACCGTCTCCACGCTGGAAGAAGCTATCGCTTCCCTGAAAAAGACATATGATCTGGTCTTGATGGATCTGGGATTGCCTGACAGCAAGGGGATATCAACTTATCACAAAGTTAGAGATAGAGCCCCCGCGCTTCCAATCATAGTACTAAGCGGAATCAATGATCAACAAATAGCCCTCGATGCCATTTCTAAAGGAGCCCAGGACTTTCTAGTGAAAGGCAAGTTCAATCCTCGCAATCTTAGCCGGACCATACGCTTTGCTCTATTAAGACATGAGATGGAAAAGATGAAGGTGGAAAAGGAGAAGATTAAAGAGAGAGAGAACTTTAGCGCCATGCTGAATCATAACCTGAGGGTGCCACTAATCGGAATGGAAAATGTTCTTCACCCCCTGATCAATGGTGTCTATGGGGAACTCTCGGAAGAGGTAAAAGAAGCTATGAAAACTCTTCTGAGGGCTACCAACAATACCCATAGCCACATCAAGAGGGCACTGGAGGCATATCAACTCAATACGAAAGAGAGTTGTCTTCCCCTCGAAAAACTCGACCTTAAAGCGATTCTAAATCGCTGTATCGAAGAAGTAAAGCACTTTTACGCCAAAAAAAATGTCAGCATACATCTTGAAATTTCCGATGAGCTTCCGAATTTAACCGGAAATGAATATTCTATCTATACACTATTTCTAAACCTGATAGATAATGCACTCAAATTCAGTCCCCAGGGTGAAACAATACAGATTTTCGCCTCCGCTATAGAGCAAGATAGAGTTTTAATCGCTCTTAAAAACAAAGGTCAACCTATTCCCCAGGACAAACAGGAAAAAGCCTTTGAGTACTTCTTCTCCACCTCTCCCCAAAACAACTCAGGAATGGCCAGGAATAGTGACACCGGTGTAAGTATCGGTGTGGGACTCTATCTTTGTAAACGAATCGTGTCCGAGCATGGCGGAACAATAAAGTTGGACAGCGATTCAAACGGCACAAAAGTGGTAGTTGAACTTCCCCTCACAAGAGACTCAGTCACCTTTTGAAGCCGGAAACTCCACCAACTCCAACCAGAAATCATCAATCCTTTTGCAGACTTGCATCAGTCCTTCAAGGTCCCTGGGTTTTTGTATATAGCAGTTGGCGTGATTTTTGTAGGCTGAAACTATATCGTCTCTTGAATCCGAGCTAGTGAGAATGATAATCGGGGTAACTTTGAGCCTGTCATCAGCCTTAATTTGCTGCAAAACCTCAATACCACTCAATTTGGGCATATTGAGGTCTAAAATAATCAAGTCGGGCGAGGGTTTTCCTAAATAATCACCTTTCTGGGCTAAGAAGTTCAAAACAGCTTCTCCGTCTTTAACCACATGGAGTTCGAAGGAGAATGAAGTTGCCTCCTTCAAACACTTTTTGATCAGCACAATATCTGCCGCATTGTCTTCAGCCAGAAGTATATTGGTAGCGGTCTTTCTCATTACCGGGATACTCTCCTTTTAGCCTTGCAAACCAATTACTTTAAGAGTTAGCTTCGGCAGCCTTTAACTTTACAAACACGGTGGTTCCCTCCCCTATTTCCGACTCCAACCAGAGTTCGCCCTTGTGGAGATCTACTATTTTCTTGACGATAGACAGACCGATTCCTGAACCGTCATACTCCTCCCTGGAATGCAAACGCTGAAAGGGTAAAAACACCTTGTCTTTGAACTCAGGCGCAATACCTATGCCATTGTCTTTCACGGATATTATTACATTTCCATCCTGAGTAGTGGAGCTAATCACTACCGACCGGTTCGCCCCATCACTGAATTTTATGGCGTTGCTTATCAAATTTTGAAAAAGCTGTATCAGTTGACCTTGATTTCCCAGGACCGGAGGAATCGCTTCAACCACAACCTGCTCACTGGCACCTTCCTCCTGCATCGACAGATTTTCCATAGCAATATCAATGCACGCACGCGGCTCTATCACATCAAATTCAACCTTGCCCCTACCCAAACGAGAGAGTTGAAGTAAAGAATCTATGAGCACTTGCATCCTATCTACCGCTTGATCAATAAAATCAAGATACTCCTTACTCTCCTCGTCCAGATCCTTGCTTGCTGCTTCAACGAGTAGATCTGAGAATCCTCGCACCACCCGTAATGGCTCTCTCAAATCATGGGCTGCTACATAATTAAACTGTTCAAGCTCCTCATTCATAAGCGTCAAATCTTCGTTCAAAGCGCTTATTTCTTCTGTTCTCTGGCTAACAAGCTGCTCTAGCTTCTCTTCAGAAAGTCTCTGATCTTCCACATCCACAGCGCAGCCAAACCAGATAGTATTTGCACCACTCTTATCCGGCTCTAAACGCACTCCTCTACTGAGATACCGCCTTGATGTTCCATCCTTGATTTTCAAATGAAACTCATACTCAAATTGATCTGCTCCACTCTCTACGGCCTCTCTCCAGGCTTTGAACGTGTTCTCACTATCCCTTTCATCTATGTAAGCCTTCCAACCATAACCAAGGTTATCCTCCAGCCTGCTGCCGGTTCGCTCAAGCCATCTTTCATTGATGAAGTCGCACTTACCCTCGTTGTCGCAGGTCCAGACAGGGACAGGAATACTGCTGGCAATTTTCTCGAACCCTTTGCTCCTTTCATGAAGCATCTCAAGCTGCAAACGTTCTTTCTCAATCTCGGTCAACTTCCGGCTCGTCTCTTCGAACTTCTCGGCAGAAGGAATTTTGACCAGGGTAGGAACCAGGCGAAAAAAAACAAGGGCGGTAATCAGCGATACCACACCAGTAATAGCATCGACAATCGCTTCTGCCCAGTAATGGGGATACCAGAATGTCCAGATCTTTATGAGGTGAGTTAGGGCGCAACAGAAGATAAAGGCTGCAAAAAGTCCGACAAGAGCCCTGTGTTTTATGTCTTTCCGTTTGCGAACCACTATCAGCAATCCAGCCGGAATTGTCAGATAAGAGATGGCCACAAGTAGATTGCCGGCCACAAAGGTCCAGAGTAGATTCGGATCCCACGCTATGCAGTAGCCATGGGGAGCGTAATGAGAAAAATCCATGAAGACGAAATCTACTAAAGCTACTTTACAAGGAGACTTAGACAAATATAGCACAAGCAAAAATTTCCCGAGCATCCCTTCCGGTTGAGGTAACTCGCCTGAGGGATAAGTGTGGCATAGGAACTAATTCTTGATGAACTTTGAGTCTTTAAAAGGCATTCCTCTCGACAACCGAAACGTATAGCAACCACAGGGATACTGACAAGCCAGAAAAAGAAAAATCCCCCGGATATGATCGCTGTTTTCCCTTGAAATAGGGATGTCGAACACCGGCAATATATGAGAATTTGGAAAAGGAGACCTATATCAGAGCAGGCAGAAAAATGGCGAAGAGAATACTTGTGCTTGATGATGAAAAGCACACGGCTGTTATGGTGAAAGCCATACTAAAGAAATTCGATTACGAAGTAATCTGGGCGCGCAGTAGAAGCGAAGCGACAAGTTTCTTGAACAATAGCTACTGTGACCTTGTGGTATCGGACTTTCGACTACCCGACGGCGATGGATTAACCTGGATGTCATCCATGCGTGAACAGGGGCATTACATTCCTTTTGTGATGCTCTCAGGCTTTTCGATGAATCAGGAGATGCAGAAACGACTGAGAAACTTGCTCGGGGTCAAGTTTATTCTTGAAAAACCGATAGACCTAAAGAGATTTCCAGACTGTGTGGCGACGGCAATCACCCAGACAAGAGATGAGATCGAAGCAATATTTCTCAATGAAGTTCGTTCGAAAAAAGAATGCTCGGAAAGCAACATGTTCAGGGAATTGAACGCCATGTCCGATGCGGATCTGGAAAACTTCGATCCCTTCGAAACCTACACTTCCAGCGAAAATGAACAGGAAGATATTGTCGCTCCCCTCTATCTCCATGAGCATGAGGGGACAGGAGAGACCAAGAGTTTCAGCCTCGTAACTTTCCTCGAAGATGCCAGTAAAAATGAAGAAGGCAATGGCATGAATGAGTTCCAGGATATTCTGGATCACCGGTTGGAAGAGTTAAAAATCGACTATTTAAAGGAACTTCCGAACACTCTAAAAGTTCTCGCAGAAAAGATAGAGACTGCGCTTGAGAAGAGCGATAATGACGCTGAACTTGTTCGCGCCTTAGTGGAAGCCCATAGCTTGCAAAGCTCCGCCGGTAGCCATTCTTTCATGGCAGTGGCGGAAATCGCCCGTCAGGTGGAATCTTGCCTGGAAGCGCTTAGCTTGAGAAAGCAAAGAGAGAAAGAGATTGTGGCAGGAATGGATCTGGAAAGTGGGGCCTATCCCATAGTTCAGAATTCTTGAAAAAATCACTTCCCCTTAAGGCTCTATAAATTGAACTGTAGGTTCAGGTTGTGGCCTCGGATTCGGCTCTTGCTTTAATGCCTCCGGGTTCAAACGCTTCTCTTTATCTCTCCGGGGACGGGGAAAAAGAGGATCTTTGACCGGAGGCGGTTCAGAGATGGCAGGCTTTCCTGAAGAACCGGAAGAACCAGGAACAGCCTCGCCCAGGGGACTCCTGAGCTTCTTATCCGGTAAAGAATCAGGCAATTCCTCGCCCACTGTCACTCTTTCATGTTCATCCGACTTCGAGTGCTGGTCGTACTCGGATGATTTCTCCGGAACCACCGGAGTAAGGTCAAAAAACGGATCCACAACCTGTTCCGATGTACCCTTACTTTTGTCCACGGATTCGTCCGCTTCCCACTGTACGCTAGCTGTGTTTATGGATTTTCCTATGGGCACGGTCTTAGAACTCTCGCCCTGGGGAGTTACTTCAATGGCTGTCACCACCGTAGCCGGTATCACTCGCAACTTAAACTCAATAGGAATTCCAGTCTGTCTGACCAGGAAATCTTGCACCAGTCTGACCTGTTTAGCGTTTATAGTCTCGTTGGAACCGGACATGACAGTGGCTGTCACCTCCATCGGTTTCTGAAAACGCTTGACCTCGACTTTCTCAAGCTGTACATCCCGGAATGTGTATGTCTTTTCACTGAGAATTTGTCGAATCTTTTTGGCAAGTTGATCCTCCAAAAGCAACTCTTTCATAGAGAGCGCAAGCGGTATCGCAAGAGATACCATCAATAGCATCGATACCGAGAGACTCTTTTTGGCGCGTTTTATAGGTCCGTAGCCCATAAGAAGAAAGACTAAAATAGCGGCAAAAGTTATACCGACAAGGTTGGTGGCATAGAGCAAGAGGGCCCCAATCCAGATTTTCCATTGGCCCAGAGCGATGCCGATTCCCACCACACCTATGGGAGGAACCAGTGCTACGGCGATGGCGACCCCGGCCAGGGTATCGGCAAGCTCTTTCCGCGTCTGACAGTAGGCACCGGCGCAGCCGGCGAAAAGTGCCACCCCCAGGTCAAGTAAATTGGGTCTGGTGCGGGCCGCTATCTCATTGGTCACCTCTATGGAATTCAAAAAGGTAGATAGAAGAAAAGCTATCAAAACACTCAGGAAGGTTCCCACAATCACGGTTATAAGGGCTCTTCTAATCAGAAACGTATTGGCGATCAGACTGCCATAGGCCAGACCCATAAGCGGCTTCATCAAAGGGGCAATGATCATGGCCCCGATTATTACCGCTGCGCTATTCTGGAACAGTCCGAAAGTGGCGATCATTGTGGAAGTCGACAAAAGCACGAGAAATTCCGGCGAGAGACTGGAGATATTGGACAGTCTTTGCCTGAGCTCGACAATATCAGCCTCCTTTTTGCCGAAGAGAGGCTGAATTCTCACATTTTCTAAATAGGGCAGGGAATCGAAAGACATTTGATGGAGAGATTCCTTAATAAAATCTATAATCCGTTGAAAATCAGGTTCTTACCCTGAATATACAACTAAAAGTGGACCTATTTTGGTAAAACAGCAATAATTCAAGTGATATAAGCTATAAAATATCAGGAGCAATAAGCAGGAACAAGGCAACGGTGAACAATCTCAAGACAACTATATTGATACTGGGCTTAATCGTAATGATTGCAATAGGAATATATCCACCCTGGGTGCATCAAAACTCAGACGGAAAACAAACCCCTATGGGCTATTCATTCATCTGGTCGCCACCAGCCCAGAAAGTCGAGAAAAACGCCAATATATTCGGATTCAAAATTGATATGGAGCTTGGTGAGATTAAAGCCAACTCCATAGATGTCTGGAAACTGCTAATTCAAGAAGCAATAGCTGCCGGTATCACTTTTGGTGCAGCCACGGTAGCCGGCTCAACAGGAAAACAAAAAGCGGAGTAGCTAGGTGAGAATAACTGTCTCTTCCTTATCTAATCGCTTCAAAATCTCTTCGAACATTCTATCTTTCGTGGTTCTGCGTTCCTTGAAATCGACAGGATAGCGAACGGTGTATTCAAGTGCACTGCTGGTGATATTCAAACTGATTATGGGGTCGAGCCGTTCGTCCTCCACAAGATACTTATTCTTCACAGACTCCCAATGAAATTTAGCCAGTTTGACGTACTCTCCCACCACCTCTTCAGCCACGTCAACAAGAACCTGCCTGGCTAGCGCGAAATCACTCTCGTGCTTCAAGGTAATGACGATCTCATCCCAGAGAAAAGGCAAATCCTTTGAATAGTTGAACAAAGGCGCAGTGAACACCACGCTGTTTGAAATCCTTACGATGCGTCCGGTGTAGAGGTCTCCGTTAACCCACTCTCCCAGCTCCATCAATGTGGTTCGCATGAATGTTATATCAATTACATCGCCTTTGATTCCGCCCAGTTGGACCCTGTCACCAACCTTGAAGAGCTCTCCAAAAGCTATGGCGACCCAACCGGCAAGGCTGATGAAGACCTCCTTTAGAGCGAAAGCCACTCCGGCGGAGATAGCTCCTAAGATTACAGCCAAGTTTCCTAATACATCTCGGAAAACAACGGTGGCAAAGATCAAACAGATAAAGTAAGCAGCAAACTCCACCACCTTAGAAAAGGTGTACTTATGAGAGTTATCGGGAAAGTATTTGACGAATGAATTTCTGATGGAATAAGCGATCAGCATTACCACAAGAAAACCGAGGAATGCCGTCAGCGCCTTTAAAGCCATGGGAGTGGAGAACATATGAAGCAAATTAGAGCTGAAATTCTGCCAGCGCACCTGTTCTACAAGTTCGGCAAAATTTCGCTTCGCCTTATTACCTTCAACTAATGCCCGGATCTTGGCCAGATACTGGTGCCCAAGCTCCATCTGATCTGTCTCTGCCGCTTCGGCATCAGCTGGAGTGATGGTGGTGATGACCGTGTCGCCGGCGACCACATTGACGTTATTGCCTGCGATCTTAACCTTAAAATTGGAAGGGTCGAAGTCCGGCTGCTCGATAACTTTGATGATTCGCTTCTTCACATGCTCCGCTCTCGAGCGCGGAGAATATGGGCCGAGACTCTCCTTAATCGTAAAGAGACTCTGATCGAGGATAACTACGTCTTCTGCTTTACCGTCTGCGTTCTTTGCTTCAGCCGGCAAACAGCTTACACCTATGAGTAAAAAGGCAAAGAGAGCTACAAATATACGACTTACTTCTCTCATCAATCCTTACCCTTTGAAGAGCTCAGTCCTCCGCTCAAATTCACGTTGAAAGCCGGAGGTTCATATCCCGGTTTCAAATCATTCTCGGGAATAGTGATTCTGTTTCCGTCTCTTACCGCATGATAGGTAGGAGAAAGAATTTCAATCCCCTTGCGGTGAAAAAGATCCTGTATCTGTAAATGAAGATTGGCGTAGATCTTGCTCATCAGGTGAGGATGCTCAGTGGTAGCATTGATCTCATACTTAACTGAAAAATCGCCAAGCTCTGTCTGCCAGACAAAGGGTGACGGATCGTCAAGGATATATTCGGTCTGCCGGGCGGCTTCTAATAGGGCTTCATGAACCGCTTGCCAGGGCACATCGTATCCGATAGTCACCGATGTGTGCAGTATCAGCCCACCTTTTTTAGCGGAGGCGCTGTAGTTCACTATATGGTTTCCGAGCACAAGACCGTTGGGAATGGTAATGATCTCGTTTTTAATGGTCTTGATCTTGGTGGCTAAAAGAGTCTTCTCCATTACATCACCGACGGTATCAGCGATTTTAACCCTGTCACCGATTCTCAATGCTCCGGTATAAGTCAAGAATATGCCGGAGATAATATGTGACAGGGCGCCGGTTGACGCAAGAGAAAAGAGAACTCCAAGAAAGATTGAAACCTGCTGAAAGGCTGGACTGCCAGCGCCAGGCAAATAGGGGAACAAAAGAATGAGAGAAAAGGCGATGATCAAAAATCTTGCGATTTTGTAGGTGGGCATTGACCAGTCCGGATCGAAACCCGGCATGGTAATCGTCTCCCGTTGAATCTCCCTGAAGATAAAGTGGGTGAAAGCGATCACATAGTAGGTGGAAATCAGGATGAATACGATGAAAAGCAGATTCGGGATGTAAGAGACAATGGCCGGCCAGACGATGCCTGCAATCGGTCTGAGAAGCAGATGAATTCCTTCCTGGGCAATCGGCTTGGTCACCGGAAAGTAAGAGAGAACACAGGATAGGTAGATGGAGATAATAGAGATGAATACTATTACCCGGAATACCCTGACGAATCCGGAGATCAAATCAGTAATGGTGGCAGCAGAGACAAGTTCAGCCTTCTGAATCCGCAAGGGTCCAATCACTGTTCCTTTCCAGCGATGCAAGACCACATAGACTTGGCGGAAGATCCAGTTGACGGCCCGGATCAGGAAGAACAAAACAATGGTGGTCAATATTGAGAATCCCACCGCTATAAGGTTTGTCTCAAGGGTGTTGATCTTGAGATCGTCCAGCAATGCCAACTTCAAAAGGTAGGCATAATCTTTGGCAAGCTCCTGACGACTTTCATATCCTTCCGCTCTGGCATCGGGCTCGGTAACCGTAAAGAGGGTATGAGGGCCGGCTACAATATTGGTGCTATAGCCACTCTCCTCCGTCTTGATCTCATGCACAAGCCTGAGGCTGTCAGGATCCTTCTCAAGGGACTTCAAGCGCTCTTCTATGCTCTTCACTCTCACCGAAGGGGTATAGGCTCCAAGAGAGGCTCTGATTCTAAAGATCTCTTTGCCGTCGAGCATAAGGGGCACACCATCTTTGGTGGTCTTCAGATGGGGCTCTCTCTTCTCCGGCTCCTTTATGACCTTTTCCAGGACCTTAAATTCCGGCACAGGAGGTCCTTCCGGTGATCCTGCAGCAGGCACCGGTTGAACCGCCGGCTTATCTTTTTCCTTCTCCGGATCACTAACCGGCTCCGGCGTGTCTTTCACCACGTCAGAAGATGCTTGTGCGGGCTCCGAAGCGGAAGGCGACTCCGGCTTAATCTTCTCAATAGGCTCTTTCTCATCGGCAGAAGAGTTGGAGGGAACGACTGATGGAACGGCTGCCGGAACCTCTGAAGATCCATCTGAATCGCTCTTCGCTTCTTTATCGGTAGCAGTCTTAGTCGTTTCGCTGGGGGCGCTTGTAGACTCCTGGCTAAAGCCTGGAGTGTAAGCCACGCCAAAGAGCAGCACTATCAGTAGTGCTCCAAGGAAGAAAGGTTTCAGAGTAAGGATTGATTTTCTAGAGAGCTCGATCATTCAACACCATCAGGGTTAAAACACCCCTATATTAGCGCCTTGAAACGATCAGAGGTATCAAATTTAGAACCACTTTAGGATGTACGAGCCCCTGGATAGATCCGATCAGACCACTGGTATATATATATCGACCTCACCTTCAAGGGTCTGAGGATTAAATCTATCATCATAGTACTCGAAGTCAGGACCTTTCCTGACTTTATCGGAATTTCTAGGAATCCAGGTGCCCCAGATATAATTCACGGTCTGGGTTATTTTACTGATCGGTCCGCGGTGAGTGAAAACAGCGTACTTACCGGAGGGTATGGTGACAGCATTCATTCCATCAGGAATCTTTTCATCGGAGGAGACAGGATAGGCGGCTATGTAAATGAACTTATCCCCTTCTTCTATCGGAATATCGGGATGTTGTTCCAGACAAACGCCGAGACTAAATTTCGGATCGATATCTTCTATCTCATGGCGACGACTTTCAAAGGTCTGCCAGAGCTTTGCTATCTCCTCAAACTCTCCTATTTTAAAACTCTCTCCCAGTCCCACTGCCAGTAAGGCTTTATCCAACTCCTTGTATTCAGGCTCCATGGTTACTCCTCCGTTTAGATGCTCCAGTAATTCTCGTGAGAAGGTAGAGTCATCAATTATTGGAACTTCAGCTTGATTTTTGCGAAAGCGCAATGGGGTGGTACCGTACATTTTCTTAAATGCTCTGGAGAAGGCTTCCTGGCTTTCAAAGGCTGCCTCCATGGCAATTCTTGAAAGTGGTATATCCGAGTCCAACAACTTTCGACTGGCTAAAGCCAGACGCCTTCTACGAATATACTCCGCCACCGACTCTCCCAGAGCGGATCGAAATACTCTGTGAAAGTGATAGGGTGAATAACCCGATTGGGATGCCACAGTTTCAACCTTGATATTGCTCTCAAGGTTGGTTTCGATGAACTCAATTGCAGCAATCAACTGATCTAAATAATCGACCATTTCATCTACCTCGAGACCAGTTTAAAACCGACCGGGATAGATTTTTTGACATTTCCTGCTCTATTTCTTGCTTTCTTCCCGGAGCGCATCATTAAACTTAAGCTGGGAACGTCCTCGAGCCTTCAGAATCCAACGCTGGACTCTTGTGAGAACCCCCCGGGGACCTTTGTACATATCCCTTCTGACAGCAGCTATTCTGTTCTTCTCTAGTTCATATTTGACTCTATGCAGCTCGGTGCGAAACTCCTCTGTTTTAAAAGCAACAGCCATGGCCCGGTCTGCTTGTTCCTGAAGATCAGGCAAGAGCTTCAGCTCGGTCTCAAGGGACGCTATTTTAGCTCTATCTTCGACCCTGTCTGTGAGCAGTTTGATGATAGTCTCCTGAGCTTCAATGACAAGACGTCGCATCTCTTCAAGTTCAGCTGTCTTGTCTTCGATATCTACATCGGTGAACTTTAGTTCTTCTTCCGTATTTCTGTTGCGCAACATGCTGGAGCTGACTGCAAGATTCCCGTCCTTTCTCAAAATCCCCACAAAACCTTCCAGGAGGCTTATCAAATCAGAACGGGAGACTTTGTCTTGACCATCCACCAGGGAGTCGGCCAAATCTTCTTCGACAGAACTTTCATGGGATAGAGCAGTGCCAGTTGTAGCGCTTTCCTCCCGCATGTCATCACCGACCTCTTCGCCCTGGGCAGGTGAAAAGTCAAGAACATTGTCAGCGGCTTTAGCTTCCTGGTTCAGCTCGGACCCTACTTCGGTATCACTTTCAGTGCTGGTTTCGGCGCCGGAGATTGAAGACTTCTCCCCTGCTTCCTTTTCCACACTGGTATCGGCTGTGGTCTCATCGCTAAAGACCCCATCCATACCGTCAAGTGAAGCTCTATCTTGATCGTCAATTGGCTGCGGGGTACTCATGGCAAAACTCCAAACAATAGCTAACTCTGGAATTATCCTAGAAGGGACCGCTCTCTGTCCAGTTAAGCATTGGCGCCATATTTAGTATTGTCCTCCGGATCGAACACCAAACACATAAGCAACACAACCCCAAAACATATACAAAACGACCCGGAAAGATCTGGACTTGCCTCACTTCGAACAAATATTGGGCGAAGTCCCTCTTTAGTAAATTCTTAAATAAGTTAGTGCCCGGGCCGCTTTGCCACCACCGCGTTATTCTTCAAGCCAAAATACTGTTCAAGTACTGCCTTGCAGAGAGGAGCCGCTCCGGAACCACCATGACCACCATGTTCCACAAAAGCAGCCACGGCAATCTCCGGCTTATTGGAAGGCGCGTAGCAGGCAAACCAGGCATGGGTCTTACTACCCTTGACACCAGCCTCGGCGGAACCTGTCTTTCCTGATACGTCGATATTGGGCAAGCTGGCTCGGCCACCTGTTCCACCATGCACCACAGCGTACAATCCATCACAAACAAGCTTCATGTATTCAGTGGTCGGATGATAGACTTCCGGCTTGGGCGCCGGTATCTGACGCTCTCCTATCTTTATCACCAGATGAGAACTGGGAACTTTACCCCTCATACCTAAACCGGAATACATTCTCGCTGCCTGCAGGGGGGTAACCTGCAAGTAGGTTTGACCGATGGACATATGAAGGGTGTTGCCCTTGTACCACTTCTGGCGGAGGCGATCCATTTTCCATTTCGAATCCGGAACCAGTCCGGCGCGCTCGTTAGGAAGTTCGACTCCGGTCTTTCTTCCTGCGCCGAAATTAACACCCCACTCGCGGATCATCTCCGGAGTAAGCCCGAGGGCCATCTGATAGAAAGCGGTATCCCTGGACCAGGCGAGACACTTGACCAGATCATAAACACCACCGCGACCGGTCCAATCGTGGAAGGTGTAGCCACCGACGGTAATACCTCCGGAGACAACCAATTTCGTATCCATGTTTACCACTTTGTTCTCCAGGGCAGCCAACAAAGTTATCGGCTTCCAGATAGAACCGGGAGGGAAACCGGCTAAAGCTCTATTATGTAGCGGATGCCTGGGATCCATCAACACTTTGCGATCTTCTTTCGTCAATCTCCGGGTAAAAATATTGGGGTCATAGCTGGGTCTTGATACCATACACAGCACTTCGCCTGACTGAGGATCCATGGCGGTAACGGCCCCGGACTTTTCTCCCAGGGCGTTATAAGCAGCTCTCTGCAACTCAAGGTCGAGGGAAAGTACAATAGGCAATCCGGCTTTCGCTTTCTGAGTAACCACGGGGTGCGCTGTCTCTTTAGAAAGAGACTGACCCATAGCGTTTACCCTCACCCTCTGCTCGCCATCGACGCCCCGCAACTGATCGTCATACAGGGCTTCAATACCCGCCTGTCCAATCACATCTCCCATTTTGCGTGATTCTGTTCGCTTTAGCTGGGAGCTTGTGATCTCGCCGCAGTAACCAAGCACATGGGCGGTGATATCAGCATGGGGATAGGTTCGACTGATGTCGGGCAAAATATCCACTCCGGTGAGGAAAATCTTTTGCTCATAAAAACGGCTGACGATCTCCATATCGAGATCTCTTTCCACCACCACCGGTACCACAGACTGAGAAGTCTTAGCCTTCATCAATCGGTCGAGCATCTCAGGATACTCAACTTTTAAAATACGGCCCAAACGACGAGCAGTCTCTTCCAGGTGCTCCAACTGATTGGGTATCACTATCATTGAGATGGACTGTTTGTTGGTGGCAAGCAAGGTCCCATGTCGATCATAAATACTGCCCCTGGGAGCCCTCAAGAAGGTAACCCGGGTGGAGTTCTCCACGGCGGCGCTCTGGTAGTACTTATACTGCAGCACCTGAAGCCAGAACAACCTGGCCATCAAAAGGATCATCAAGATAGCAAGTATGCCGCCGAGCACGAATGACTTGATGGCAAAACGCTCGTTCTTATCAAAGTCTTTGCTGGAGCTGTTCATCGGCTCACCTCCAGCTCTTTCAGTTTAGTGAACTCCAACCATCCACGCATCGGAAAGAAGATAAAGGGGGCAATCAGAGAATTGAGAACAGCCTCCGGCAAAACCAGGCGAACGAAGTTTTCTAAAACCATAGGTCTCTGCAACAAAATCAACTGAACGGCTGTGATCAGCTCCGAGAGAAACGTGAATATGAGAACGAGCGGAATACAGAAGATTAAAGCTCTATTGAATTTGCCCAGGCTGAAATATCCGGCAGTCCATCCGATTATAGGATAGGATATTGGTATTACAGGTAACACCGAGGAGTACAGCGCCGCGAAGGCAGCTCCTAAAAGCGCACCGGTAAAGGAGCCAGAAAGTAGCTGTCTCAGGAAAACAGACTTTAAAGTGCTCAGCCTCAGTTCGTCCAGGGTGGGAGCCTCCATGGGAGAGCCGAATGTTAATCCCCATACAATCACAAAGGTAAGCACCAGATTGCACTGCACGTCGTTAAATCTGATCTGGCTGAGAACCGACATCTGCAACATCCAAACCACAGAGACAATCAGAGCAGTCAAACCGATAGCTCCAATCCGTGCTCTTTCTCTGTTGGCGAAGACCGACAAAAGGCTTTCCTCCTCGGGCTTAGTAGTCGGATAGAGGTGGCAATACCAGCACTTGGTTTAAATCGTAGCAGTTCTCTGCCAATTTGACATCGATCTGCATGGACGCTCCATTGGTATCTCGCCTCACTGCGGCGATGGTTCCCACCGGGTGGTTGTCGGGAAAGGTTCCGCCTTTTCCGAAACAGACGATCTCGTCGCCCACATCCACATTGGTTCCCACCGGCACGAAATCCATCACGGCCAGGTTCTGTCCGTTTCCGGTGATGATGCCCGGCAAGCCGATACGCTTGATTACAACGCCGAGCTTCTGGTCTGGATCCGTGATCAAGCGAACCACGGCAGCATGCTCAGAAGTGCTGACCACCTGCCCCACTACTCCATCTCCGGTAATCACCGCCGATCCTTTCAGGACTCCCTCGGCAGAACCTTTATCAAGAACAGCCTGATCAAACCAATTGTCCGGATTGCGAGCCACGACCTCGCAGGCTATGGTTCTTCTGGTCAGCTTCTTCTTCAGACCGAGAAGTTGCCGCAAAGAATTAGTATCCCTTGCTTGTCTCCTTAGAGTGGAAAGCTCAAGCTCGGAATCAGTCAGCTTCCGCTCCAGCTCTCGAATCCGCTGGGAGGACTCAATCAATTTCTCGGCCAGATTCTTGGTGGATTCAACTTTGTCGAAACTCTTATTTACCAGCGAAGAAGCCCATCCGGTAACAGAGAGTACACCGCCGGCCACAGGTCCGCCCAGCATAACTATGACGATTATGATGAACAGTATTTCTGCAATAGACTCGGTCTGCTCGAAAAGGCGGGGCTCATTGGGAGTGGCCACATCCAGTCTCCCCCCTACTTATTGATCTGACAGAGTTCCAAAACTCTACTGTATGTAGGGTCTGTGAGTAACTTACCGGTTCCTATAGCCACAGCAGACAAAGGATCTTCGCCTATGAAGACAGGCACTTCGGTCTCACTGGAGATCAGTTCGTCCAGTCCCTGCAAGAGTGCGCCACCACCGACAACAACTATTCCGCGGTTGTAGATATCGGCAGCCAACTCAGGAGGAGTTCTCTCTAAAGTACGCTTTACGGTATCGACAATCTGCATGAGCGGCTCTTTAATCGCTTCGCGAACTTCGCCTCTGCTCACGGTAACCGTTCGGGGCAGGCCGTTGATCAAATTGAGACCACGGACATTGTACTTGTCGTTCTCTTCAGTCTTCCAGGCCGAACCGAGACGGAACTTCAGCTCCTCAGCGGTCTTCTCCCCGATCTCCAGACTGTGGACTTTCTTCAAATAAGCCTTTATCGCGTCGTTCAACTCATCACCAGCGATTCTGATGGATTCGTTTACGACTATTCCGGAAAGACTGAGAACGGCAACTTCACTGGTACCACCGCCGATATCAACGATCATGGAGCCAGTCGGCTCAGTGACAGGAAGATCCGCTCCGATAGCGGCTGCCATCGTCTCTTCCGGCAGAAAAACTCTATTTGCCCTGGCGTATTCGGCCACGTTGTGGATGGCTATCTTCTCTACGCTTGTGATTCCAGAGGGTACGGCGATAACTATGTCGGATCTCTTAATCCCTGATGAATTCTGGGATACTCGCTTAATGAATTCGCTAAGCATAAGCTTGGCATGATCCAACTCCGCTATCACACCATCTCTCAATGGTCTGGAAGCGGATACTCCCTGGGGAGTACGTCCGATCATTGCGCGAGCTTCTTCACCAACAGCCAGCGGCAGGTTGGTGTTTTCATCTATGGCAATAACCGAGGGTTCGCGTAATACAACACCTTGACTCTCAAGATAGATGAGTGTGTTCGCGGTACCTAAATCGACACCGACACCCTTGCTCAAAAGTCCTTTAAACCAGCTGCCCACTAGATTAATCACTCCAACAAAAGCCCCAAGTATTCTTATCCACGTCTAAGTCTAGCATGACCTGGCGTAAATGCCCACCAGTACAAGGAGATATAGAGTCCACCACAAAAACTATTACCGTTAAATAACAAATTTAACCACTGGTGATATCAAGAGGATTAACGATCGCCTGCGAGTCTCAAGACAACGGCCCATAGCCGAGAATATTGCGCTTCAAAAGAGTGATTGTGCTTCCATCATCTTTGACCAGGCAGAAAGCCTCCAGATCAAACCACTTGAGTACTCCTTTGAAGGAGCTACCATCTACCGCCAGAATCTCTAGTTCTCTTTTAGTGCGCACGAAATTCTGAAGTTCAGCCACGCTGGGTTGCTTACCATCATGACTGTTTATTGACATGCTCCAGCTCCTCGACCCGGTCCAATCAGTTCGAAATCTCTCTAGTCAGAGACGTCCGGCATAAGCTTTGCTTTTTCGATACCGCGGGAGGACTTGATAGTCTTTTCAGTGCTGACCACATATTTACGTCCTTTCCAGCTAACTTGCTCTCCGAAAAGAACCAGGTATGCGGCATGGAGGAAAAGAGCCGATACAGCCACCCCTCCAAAAGGTATCAGGAAAAAATGCATCCAGTTGGTTCCGGCATGGTGGTCCGAAACCCGCTTGAACCAGGAGAATAGAACCACGTACTGGGCAAGCACGAAAAAGGTGAGTCGATAGAGGTTAACAGTGATATCACCTTCAATCCACTCGGCGATGACCCACGCCAATTCAAAATAAGGAAGAAGGAGAACGGTATTCATCAATATAAGAATAATGAATAGGTTGACCAACTTACTGTCTATAAAGGAATAAAGATTCTTGGTCCAACCCTGCCACATTGATTCCCAGTCGGTGTACATACGCACCGAGTAGAGAGTCTTTCCGTCGGCAACGGCGATGTTATAACCCTGCTCTTTGAAGACTCTTGCCATGGCATGGTCTTCTACAATCTCATCGCGAACAGCCTGGTGTCCGCCGGTTGCTATATAAGGATCTCTGCGGCACATGACGAACTGTCCATAGGCATAAGCTCGCTTGGCCTCTTTATCGTTAACGGTATGGAAAGGATCTCCTAGAAGGAAAGAGCTGAGAAGCACCGGCATGACCAGGCGCTCGGGAAAGCTACCAAGCTCTTGAACCGGCACAAAAGAGAGAAGATCGAGTTTGTTTTCCACCGCATGGGAGACGGCGTCCCTGAGGGAATTCGGTTTGTGATAGGTGTCGGCATCAGTAAAGATAAACCAGTCGCCGGACGCGTAACGCACAGAGTGAGCCAGAGCGTTGCATTTACCAATCCAGCCGTCTGGCGCGTCTTTGCCCTGAACGAACTTGATTCGCTTATCTTTCTCAGCATAGGAGGCGATGATATCTCCGGTCCTATCCGTGGATCGGTCATCGATAATGATCAATTCGAAATTGGGATAGTCCTGATTGAGGATAGATTCTATACAGCGCTCAATCTTGCCTTCTTCGTTTCTTGCCGGAATCAAGACAGAGACGAAAGGAAGATCTTCATTGGCGATCTTAGAAGCTTCGACGGTGCGAAGATAAGAATAAAAAGCGCAGGTTAGAAGAAACAACCCAAGAATAAAGAGGGTGCTAACCATGTAGATACTAATTGAAATCACCCTTTGCCACCATAGTTGTAGAAACCTTTTCCAGTTTTACGTCCCAGATGTCCTGCCGAAACCAATTGTCTCAACAGGGGGCAGGGACGATATTTCGTATCGCCGAATCCCGACTGCATAGTTTCCATAATATGCAGAACGACGTCCAGCCCGATGAAATCCGCCAGGGTCAGAGGACCCATCGGGTGATTATACCCCAGGGTCATTCCCGTATCGATATCTTCGGGCGTGGATAGACCCTCCATGAGGGCAAAAGCTGCTTCATTAATAAGAACCATTCCCAGTCTCGTTGTGATAAAGCCGGGGAAATCGAGAGATTTGATGATGGTTTTGCCCATCTCCTCTCCGAAGGCTCTAACTCTATTCAGGGTCTCCTCGGAGGTGTCGAAGCCGGGGATAATCTCGACCAACTTCATAACATGGGCAGGAGAGAAGAAGTGCATTCCTATGAACTGACTGGAGCGCTTAGTGGCGGAAGCCAGACTGGTTATAGGAAGAGATGAAGTGTTGGAAGCAAAAACTGTGTTAGCGGGACAGATTTCATCGAGTTTGCCGAATAACTGCCTCTTGATCTCCAGGTCTTCTTTAATCGCTTCGATAACCAGGTCACAACCGGCGGCGGCTTGCAAATCCTTGCCACAGTGGATGCGCCCCTTGGCATCATCGAATGCCTCCTGGGTAAGAAATCCTTTTGAGACGGACTTCTCGCCATACTTGTCGATCTCCGCCATGGCCAGCTTAAGAGCGTCATCAGAGACGTCGTATAGCTCCACCTGACAGGAAGTTTTGCTGGCGATCAAAAAGGCGATGGCTCTACCCATAAACCCGCTGCCAGCCATAAATACTTTAGTAAATGTCGAAGTCTTGCTCATGAAATTCGATTTCAGTGTTTTCCTCAGACCAGAAGATCCTATCATTATTCGCTGTCGGAGTTCTGAGAAGTCAACAGTTTATAAAGCGCCGGATTTTCCGCCTCGACCTCTGAAAAATGATATTTTCCTGTTTTCTAATTCCTTTTTATTCCTTTGCTGATAGCTTATTAAGACCCGGGGGATATGCCCGCGGTGAAACCTAATTTACCTGGTAGAGATAAGGATTGATCGATATTATGTTCAAGAAAGTTCTAATTGCCAACCGTGGCGAAATTGCCGTCCGCATCATTCAAGCCTGTCGCGAGCTTGACATCCAATCGGTGGCTATCTTTTCAGAACCCGATCAGGACAGCAAACATGTCAAGCTAGCCAGCGAGACATGGAAGCTCGAAGGTCCCCCCAATCAGGTTTATTTGGATGTAGAACAGATCATCAAACTAGCCCGGGAATGCAAAGCCGACGCAATCCATCCCGGCTACGGCTTCCTGGCTGAAAACGCTAACTTCGCCGACCTCTGCGCCAAAAATGATATTGTTTTCATCGGACCCAAGTCAGACATTATAAATATGATGGGTTCCAAAGTTGAATCCAGAAGAGTGATGGACAAAGCAGGCGTACCGGTTGTTCCTGGAACCACTGATCCGGTAACCAGCCCGGAAGAAGTGAAAAGGTTAGCCACCGAGTACGGTTATCCCGTGGCGATCAAAGCTAGCGCCGGTGGTGGTGGCAGAGGTCTGAGAGTAGTCCGCAAAGAAGAAGAGGTGGACAATGCTCTGGCCGGAGCCCAGCGTGAAGGCGCTTCTTACTTCGGCAGCAATGAAGTTTATGTAGAGAAGTATTTGGACAAACCTCGCCACATAGAAGTTCAGGTAA
>MDTD01018550.1_pt1 | contig 40604 bp, 45 predicted proteins | sample 811221 | NCBI WGS metagenome assembly MDTD01 (sample SAMN05326646, study PRJNA326480) | marine metagenome | isolation source: seawater | place: Pacific Ocean: South West | collected 2011
GAATTCGACAAAGCTAATTGACTCATTTGGGTAACAAATATGAAAAAAAGCGTTTAGCAAAAAGTACATAAATAGTACAATGTAAGTGTAGAAATGATATACATGACATACTTAATTTGAACACTCTCACTCGTTGCAAACCTTTGCTGGGAACCTTCGTTGAAATTCTTATTAGCGGCGACTGTGGTAGAGAAGTTCTTTTGGAATATTCAGAGTGCGCCTACGGAATCATTCAGGATATTCACAACAAAATGAGTTTTCATTCCAAAGAGAGCGAACTGTCAAAGATAAATAAATGCGCCTTTAAAGGTCCAGTCAAGATATCGAAAGAACTTTCCGACGTATTAAGAACAGGTGCTAAATATAGTGAGTTAAGCAACGGATTGTTTGATATGACAGTAGGCTATCAGTTAGTCCGTAAAGGTAAATTGCCCGATCACGGAATCGCTTGCTCTACCGAGGCCACCTGGCAAGATATAGAAATAGAGGATGATCAGGTTTTTTTTAGAAGACCTTTAATGGTCGACTTGGGGGGTATTGCCAAAGGTTATGCAGTAGACCTCGGCTTTGAGCGTATAGCACATGAAAAATCACAGAAAAAAAGAATAAGTAAAATTGTAGTGAACGCTGGAGGCGACCTAAGAAGCTGGCCTTGGAAAGGGAGTGAGGTTGCTATTCGAATACCCAAAGAGCCTTTTGCCGACACGATCAAGGTTAAGATGAGTAATAGTGCCGTAGCGACGAGCGGGCCTTACTTTGGAGGAAGCATAGTGGCCAATAAGGAAATAATTACCAATGCTCCAAGCATCAGTGTTTTTTGCGAAAACTGTATCGATGCGGACGCCCTCACAAAAATTTACTCGATAAAACCAGAGCAGGACATTTCAGGCATCGATCACGCCCGTTTGAATATCGATGAAAACGGCTTAACGTGCTGGAGTGTGCTGTGAGCCGAATAGGCTTTCGAATACCAAAACTATACAGGTATCTACTGTTTACCTTTCTCACGCTCTCCTGGCTTACTGGCTCTGCCTTTTATTACCTGAACAATTGGGGCGAAATCGAAGGACCCTTTGGCCCTGAAAAGCATCCAGCCCAGTTCCCCATATTGATGGCACATGGAGCGGGAGCTTTTTTAATCTTGATAAGCTTTGGGGCAATTCTTACGAGTCATGTACCGGCTGGCTGGAAGCTAGGACGTTCTAGATATATGGGTTTAACATTGGTTTTTTTGGTGACTTTTCAGATAGTTACAGCCTATCTATTATACTACGTCGCTTGGGAAGAGGGTCGAACAGTGCTTGCAAATCTTCACGCTGCCGTAGGATTTTCACTGCCGTTCCTGTTAATAATTCACATTTGGATAGGGAGAAAGAATAGACGTTCTTAAACTTCAGTAAATAATAAGGATAGTTATGAAATTTAAAATAACTCTGATTTTCAGCGTATTGCTTCAATTGGCATTCTCTTGTCCTTCGGCTGCTTATTCCCAAGACGCTCCGATTGAAGATCAGGAGAAAAAGCAATTCACTTTTAGCTGGCAGTTTCAAGATTCAGATGCTATGAGGCCCCGCGGAGGAACTACCAAGGGTAGTACTGTAGAACTGTCAAATAAATCGAATAGTGCCTGGAGGAAACTTTCCAACGAAGAAAATTCAAACTTTGAGAAGGATCGCCACGCAATACTTTCCATGGCTGGAAACCACCGCGTGACATTTGATTTCATTGAAACAATTGTTCACGATCCAGCCTCAAAACCCGACCGACCCTATCAATCCTGGGGCACGGAATATGTTCTAGTCATTGAAGATAGCCCACAATTCATCAGCCTTCAGCATATATTAGTAATGACCTTTGTCGATAAGAATGGCAAGGCTTCTAAGCCCATGGTAATGAAACACTGGCGACAAGATTGGCAATATGCCCCATCTCAAATGCTAGTGCACAACCTAACGAAAGGGTGGCACAGACAACAGATTGCAAAAGAGTCCGCTAACTCTTGGTCTCAAACAGTTTACCAAGTGGATGATTCACCCAGATATGCTTCAACAGGACAATGGAAACATTTTGAAGCAATGTCTATCTGGGAAAGTAAAGACACATTACGACCCCTACCACGAAGAGAGTTTAGCGTACGATCTGACTATGATGTGCTCTGGGGTACCAATCGAATTACGATTTTATCTTCAGGATGGGTTCAGGAAGAGGACAACTTAAAGATGGTCATAACTAATCCGCGAGACATTGAGGATAACCAATCCTTCAAAGCGAGGGAAGCTGGCTTAGCTCGTTATGAACTCATCAGTAATTTAGATATTTCAGCAGCCGAAGACTATTGGAGAAAGACAAAGCCATTTTGGCAAGACGTACGAAAAGCATGGGCAGATATAATCAAGGAAAGCGACCAGTTCTGGATTCGAGACAAGGTATCTAATAGACCCTTATTTTCTCGCATGTTTGCTTATGCCGCGGAACTAGAAAAAGAAGATAATTACGATGCAGAGGCCTCTAAGAAATTTGTCGCTGAAACCCTTAGCTCTTACACGGTTTTTCAGCAAACAGGTCAGTTAGAAAAGTAATCTGCTAAAGGTACCTCTTTAGCGTCCGATAGACACAAAGAGCCACTTTTCAGTTTAAAGGTGTAAAGGTAAGCCTTATCGCCTATTATTGACAGTCTACAAATACCCTCTGACATAGATACTTTTTCGCTATCGGGACATTGCATTAAGTCGAAATGAGGAACCTCGACCTCAAAGGCTGGATAGTTAAGGACGCACGCTTGGGAGTCAGCAGGTTTATTATCGCCATGACCAGCTTCGTTGGAACCTTGAGAGGGTGAACAAAAAGCGAATAGCAAAGTCGAGGCATATATAATATTTTTAATCACGTTGTAACCACCTATTGAATTTAAAAATTATAAAGATCGCATCAGCAAAGTTAGACTTTACTGAACACCAATTCCCACATTTTAGTTAGTCGATTGATGCCGTCCGTGATGTGGCGACAGGACAAAGTAGCTCCTGATATATTCATGATTTCCTTGCCGTGAGTCAACAGCCTTGAAGGATCTTTGTCATAGAATTGAGCCCGCCACCTCGGATTAACAACAGCGTCTCCATAACCCTCACGATAGACCAATATCTCAATAGCCTTTACAGAACCCTTGTCAGAGAGCGCAACAGCATAGTCTATGTATTCATGCTTACCGATTACCGAGTCCAAAACAAACCAACCACCACTTTCCGTTTTCCAAACCGCCATCTTGCTAGCACGGACCGCCACACCTGAGGCTTCTTTTATATCTTTTCTTTGTTGACGAGACAGCTTTAGAGAAATCGGGATAAGCTTTTGGTTTCCCCAAAAAAGCTTGGCCGCTTCTCCGGGAGTCATATAAACCCTGGCTTCGGAAGGGGGAACCAGGAGCATGAATCCCCCAGCTACCGAAGCCAGGCCGGTCAGAATGGACCGTGAAAATGTCCTTCTGTCCACAAACTTAGTACCAAATTGTCAAAATTAAATTCAAATTCGGTACCTTCCACTCACTAGAACTGGAATCCAAGTCCTAGATTAAACCCATCCTGGGTACCCCGAGTATTAGCAGAGGCTTTTTCCCATTGCCCGTCGATTTTGAATACAACGTTCTCAGTAGGCCACCAGTTAGCACCGACATTAATCATTTCATGATCTGCCATCGGTCCACCTGTACCTCTCTCATCCCACTCACTATATCTGAAGAAGACACCTATTTCGCCAGGTATAAAACCCGTGAGAGCTGTCTTATAGGAGGGCTCAACATACCACCCTTCAACTTTATCCGCGTCCAAGACCCCTGGATCAAAGCCATTGTCAGATCCAAAATCCCATCTAGCGTAAAGGGCTCTCATTGCAAAGCCTGAGCTATGTTGATAATCGATATGTGCTTCAGTCAACCAAGCAGAGGCGTCTATATTATCCGCTGTGCCAGTATAATCGGCTTGGTAATCAAAGGTGAAAGCGACCTCTAGACCAGGAATGGCATTGTAGAGAAGTCGACCTAAAATCGCCAAATCTTGGTCATTAGCGTTAGCAACCTTTTGTCTCGCAGACCGCACGCGCATGTTTGTGGTGTCTGTTACCAGGGCTGTGTGAACGAAAAGGTTATAGTTCAATCCTGGAGCTATACTACCCCAAAATCCTGCGCCAGCTTCTGTCCAAGTAGAAGGTATAACTTCAGCTTCAACATGGTTTCTTTCAACACCGTAAAAAGTAGTTGGCTCGTGCGTTAGGTTCAATAAGCCTATTGGTAGGATATCTTGGCCAGCTCGAAAATGATGGTTTGAATTGATGTCCATTTCCAACCAAGCAAGTTCCAAGACCACATCACCATTACAATCCGCACAAATATGGCTGTGTTCAATTTCGATCTCAGACGCAAATCGGACCCAGTCGTTAAATTCATGACCTATGAAAAGCACAAGACGATGGAAGTCTGTTCGCTCTAAGTCTCCTGCTCCGTCTTCACCATTTAGGTTGTTGTAGTGTAATTCACCATAACCACCAAGAGACGTACGCTCCGCCCAGTCTGCGCCGGAACCGAGAACCTTACCTCCAATTGGCGACCATCGTGAACGTTGAGCTCCAACGCTGTCTGGAGATTGTGGTGTATTAATGTTACTGAAACCGCCAGCACTTTCCTCTTCCGCTTTTGCTTCCGCGAGTTCCGCCTTGAGGGCCTCTATTTCCTCTTGTTGCGCTTTCAACATCTTGACGACGTCGTCAAGATTCGCTGGTGAGTGATCATCAGCTAACGCAAACGCGCTTACCAGCCCCATCGGCAGCGCAATAGCTATGGCCTTTAAAAATCTCATTTTAATTTAACCTCTTGTTTAAAATCTTAATTAACGAACGCGAATAATAACGACTATCACTACTAGATGCAAATGATTGACATTCCGCATTTGACAGGTATAATATTACAAATGATTCTCATTCGCAAGTGAGAAAAAGTGAAAATCAAAAAAATGATTAAAAGGTAGTGTTTTAAATGGTGGCAGTTTCTAAGAATTTTTCCATAACCCAAACCCATAGTGAACAAGGTGGGGCGGAAAAAGATCAAATCCGAGAACAAACCTCCAGCGCTTTTTCTAACCAAATCATTTTATCTTTAACGGAACTCTGGTATCGAGAGAGTTTTCAATCTTCTCTTTACATGGCCCACACCTTGGATGAACTTGGTGTGGAAAAGTATCTGCCGGGGGCTGCAGAGGTGTTTTCTGGGACATTATCCCTGTTACGGACGTCACTCCCTCCATGTTCCAAAAACCCCTGTACGCCAACGGCAGTCTTTATTGAACACATAACCATCCTGACAACAACGTTGTTAGCTCTTGAACAATCAAACCGAAAATTCTTATGTGATGCACTGATCCTATGTAACTGGCGTGCACCTGCCAGTGCTAAACTTTCACGAAGAATACGGGTACTAGCAAAAGCCTTCGACTATGCCAACCTCAAGATGTCGCTAGGGGAACCTCAATGGAGGTTGTTGGAAAACTTCCAACGAAAGTTTTACCGAATAAGTTCCACTATTCACTAGTTAGAAACACCAGCAGGTGATTCGACTCACTATGGTACTATTAATTTAATAAAAATCAGGATGCGAATTATTATCATTACTGTCCTTATTTATGTTATAAGATCCGTATTACCTTCATTATGATTAGGGAGTAAAGAAGAATTATGATAAATCGAGAAGTACCGTCAGTTGTATTCAAAACCCGAGTGAGAGATGAATCTGCCGGTGGAGACAACCCGTTTAGGTGGGAAGATAGGACCACACAAGATTATTTTTCAAAAAAGCGAGTCGTCATTTTCTCGCTTCCTGGTGCGTTCACACCCACATGCTCCACTTTTCAACTTCCCGATTACGATAGCTTGTTTCCCGAATTCAAGAATATTGGAATAGACAACATATATTGTATCTCGGTAAATGATGCTTTTGTAATGAATGCCTGGGGCAAATCCCTTGATATTAAAAATATTACCCTCATACCCGATGGCTCAGGTGAATTCACTCGAAAAATGGGGATGCTAGTCGGAAAAGATAACCTAGGATTTGGCATGCGCTCTTGGCGTTACGCCGCGATTATTGATGATCTAGTCGTAACTCACTGGTTCGAAGAACCCGGGTTTTCTGACAACCATAACGAAGATCCATACGGAGTATCAGCTCCTCAAAACGTATTGAAGACCTTAAAAAATTAGAGTGGCTTCTGCTTTTTTCCTCTGAAATCTGGCTGTTCTTCCGTGACTTTTAGGAGTTGATCTCTAAACCAACTTTGAGCACGGTTTTGACCAAACTCCTTGTGCCATATCAATGCAACTGTGGCGTACTTACCAGGCGTTTCCACTGGGGAAGGTCGTAATTTTATGTCGTAAAGCGGTTCATATGTCCGGGCGATTCTCCGAGGAATAGTAGTAATCATGTCGGTCCTCGCAATTAAAGCTGGTACCACGGAGAAATGATTTACCGTCAAGCTAATCCTACGAGATAACCCAGCTCTCGCGAGAGCCTCGTCGACAAAGCCCATTGCGTCCCCACCTGGGGTGACCAAAAGATGTTTTGCCTTAGCAAAGCGTTTTAGAGTCAAGTTGCCCTCCGCCAGAGGATGGCTTGAACGCATCATACATACAAAGTCCGTATCAGCAATATAAAAAACACCATACCGCTCGGGAACGTCACCGTAGGCGCCAATTGCTAAATCAATTTCACCCGTGTCTAAAGCTCGGTATACCTTCTTGGGATTGATTCCCCTATCGATCACTCTGACATCAAGATTGGGACCCTCCTCATTAAGCCGAACCATCAACTCAGTGATAGTTGTGGCTACAAGATAATCATTTGCACTAATTCTGAAAACTTTGCTGTCACAAGCCGGGTCAAACTCTCCAGGCTCAAGAGCAGATTGCAAAATCGAGATAACACCTGAAATATGAGGAGCAAGCTCACGAGCTCTGGGGGTTGGCAACATCCCATCAGGACTTCGCACAAACAGATCATCTTTTAGGTAATACCTTAATCTAGACAATGCGTTACTAAACGCAGGCTGGGACAAAGCCACCCGATTTGCTGCTTTTGTTACATTTTTCTCTTGCATCAAAGCATCAAAAATCACAAGCAGATTCAAATCAACTTTTCGTAAATTCATTCAATGAATATATACTATATGAACTATCCATTTCAACAATATTTAAATTTGACTGATACTAAGTTAACTCAGATGGCATGTCGGCCTTCCCCCTCCCTCCTTTATGTCCGGCATGCCATTCCCACCCATGCTTTTAACACCCCAAAAGTAAAAATATTCAGCAAAAATATCCTCGCGAATCATCAATCAACTTGAATATGTTGTCGAGTCTTCTAGACATCTCAGCAAGCGATTGAGTTGAGACGAAATAAATAAAATGTTGAAAACCCGCTTCAAAATCGCCAATTAACTCATCTAACTCTAAAGATGGGTCCATCGATGTCATAGTTATCTTTGAGTAGTCCCTCCCTATCTCTTCACAAGCATTTTTTAAATCCAGTATTGCGTTGCCTGGATAAAGTGTTTTTCTAGCCAACCAACCATCAGCGTAGCGCGCAACCCGAGCTGGAACCCTTCTAGAGTTTGAGCCAATCCAGACAGGTGGGAAAGAGACATTCTTCTTCGAGTTCGATCCAGAATCCCAATCTCGCCTAAGTTTCAAAACTCCATTTTCTACGATCTCCCATCTATTTTGAAAAATTGAGCCATGATTCTCCATAGCCTCTCTGATGAAACCACCCGCGACACCAAAGATGAAACGCTCACGCGAAATCAATTGGATAGTTTCTAAAGTCTTTGACATAAGCGTTAAATCTCTTTGAGTCAAAAGACACACGCTGGTACCTAATTTTAAGTCTTCAGTCAAGGCCGCAAGAGCACTAAGACATGGAAATGGATCATAAAATCTGGCCAAGCGCTTAATATCAGGGAAGGTCTTTAGAGTCTTCGGTCTTCGGATTGGCACATGACTGTTTTCAGGAAAAAATACCGCGTAGGTTCCCGCACCTTCCAAAGCAGATACAAAACTTTTGGTGAAGCTGAAATTTTTTAAATCGGTAAAACAAATAGAAATTTTTGGGACCATTAAAAATGCTCATGTAAACTACTTTTTTAAATTTTTTCCTATCTTGTCGCGCACTCTAGTTCATTCTCAAATATACGCGACTAATTCAAATGCTCTAAGGGAAAGGCTTTTAGACAATAAATGGCCAAGGGAGTAAGTAGAACAAAGGCTCTCTTAGAATATATCGGCAAGATGGGGAATAATCCCCTATCAAAGTCTTTTCAAGAGACCTGCAATCCTAAGATACGATAGCTTTGAGCTGCACTGAATAAACAAATACAAACAACTATTGTGAGCTTAACCCTGAGTTTTATATACCAAGCCGGTAACACACCCCTTTTAAAAAACCATCGGTCTGTGATAAACGCCCCGATAAAAACACCTCCTAGCGCAGTCAGAGCCGCCGCTGCCTCCAAGAAAGCGATTATCCACCAGGCCAGCAAACTGGGAATGACACTATATATTAACTGAATAGTAGAAGTGGGATGCTGAGCACCGTGAATTGCCGCACCCCAATGAACCGCCCCAAGAAAAGACGCTACTACTGCAGAATAAAAAATCAGAATTTGAGTAGGAAAAAAGCCTCCAAAGATAGGTTTGTATGAGCATACAGCGCCCACCATAAAGGGGATTAAACCCAACCATCCGAGTAAATTTCCAAGAGGACTCAACTAGCCAACCTTAAACTAAATGCTTGAACAGATTTGGCGCTTTTTGGAAAATCACCGGTCGGCAGTCATCCTCAAGACCACTCTAAGATGCTGGTATTTCCAGTCCGACCCAATCTTAATGTAGTCGTCATCGTACCTCAGCGCCATCCAGTTCTCTTTGTTTTCTTCTCTTAACGTCCAAGGGCCCATAATGTACCAAATTCCCGTAGCTCGATTACCGTCAACCTCAATAATTGGATTCATCATATTATGCTGAGAAAAGGTAAACATATCCTTAAAACCTTCGAATAACTCCCTTATTTCTTTATGGCCCTTAGCTTGGCCAAAATCAGGGCTTTCCCAAATTCCATCTTCAGCGAACAATGCTGTTATTTTTTCTGGGTTATGATCATCGTCGCATACATGACTATACCTTGCTTTCAACTGCTTTATTGCCTCTATATCCTCTAGTCTGGCAATTCTTTTCACTAAATCTGTCATATCTAGAATCCCCTTGATTTTGCAAACCTTACACTAAACGGCATACCTGTTTTCCCTTCAATAAGTAACGTATTTCTTAATATTCTTTTATCAGCCAAGATGATCTTTGAGCAAGTAATAGATAATAGCTACTCCGACAAGACCTTCAAAACCTCCATCACCAAACTGGTTCAAAACCACCATCAGATTGTAGACAACATCCCCACCTACAAAAGGTATAACGGACCCAAACACGGCCTGAAATACAACGGAAATAGTTATGAGAATAAGACCAACCTCTATGAGCCCATCTAGAAAATCTTTAGTTTTGCCAAACATTCCTGTGTCCCCCTTTTTTGAAAATTTAATGAAACATCAACTTGACCTTAACATACCTAAGAAGTCTCACGGAAGAGTGAAATTATACTGATTTATCATGAGCGTATTTAGGGCTCATTGATATCATCAAATAGATCGAGCAGGTTATCGGTTCCCTCAGAAGTTCTAGATTTTACATGACTTTCGAAATCGCTAATCTTATCGTTTTTGATCCGTTTAAGAAGATTAGTTGCTCTCGATAACGCTATCGAGTGGGACCTCCTATCGAAAAATTGAGCCGTGTGGTTATCAAACCAATGAAAAGCACCTTTCAGTTCCACAAACTCTAACTTGCTGCCACTCTTCGCTGCTCTTTGAACCCTTCGCTTACAATCTTTCGGGCTAGTAATGGCATCTCGAGAACCGTGAAAAACAAAGCCTTGCAGATTAGGCGGGAACTGGCCCGCCCAATTCAGGGCTTCTTTACCGCACCAAGGGTAATATAAAATGGCCGCTTTTATGTTATTTACCTCCAGCATCGGCAATTGAGTTAAGTTAGGCAACTGTATTCGACTCTCCAAGCTTACTAGCAGGTCCATTGCGGTCCAACCCCCATGTGACCAGCCCATAATTAACGTTTTGTCTGGCTTTATTCTGGTATTTTTCCAAACAGTTTGAAGAACTGCTATTACATCGCCTGCTCGCTCATCTCCATGCACGATTTTACCAGTACACACCTCTTGTCTTAGCACGGATGGTCCATTTAAGCCTCTCGCCGCAAAACTATTTACGTGGAGCACAGCAAATTCTCTCTTTAGTAGCTCCCTTCGCCATTGATCGTGATGCGGATGCCATCCCATACAACCCGGTAACATAATTGCGAGGGGATACCTACCTTCATTATCTGGAAACTGCAGATCTGTGTACTTAGCCAATGAGTCTCTACGCAAGGACGGAGAAAGCGATCCATAAGAGGCATCTAAAGCTACAGCCGTTAAACTTATAGCCAGTCCACCAGCTAAAAACATCGTGCTAAGATAATCACGAACAAAGAACATATCCCTAACCTTTGATATAAACAGTTAAAAAATCCAAGAATATAGAAGTATAGCCATATTGACACCCCCCAAACATGAAGCTTCGCCTATTGCATTTAGGTAATTTGTTAAAAATAGGGCGGGAAACACTAAATATAGCGGTTGCCAAGCTTGGTTCACACTAAATATAGAATAAGATGGTAAATTGAAAGCAGCTAGTTTATTATTAACCCTAGGGAGTGTTTTTTAACTTGAGGAGGAAAGAAAATGCTTGATAATGCAAAGCGCTTTTTGCGAGAAGTTGTTGAAATAGGGCTGCTGTTGATAGCAGTAGCAGTTATTTTACAAGTGATCTTTGGGACTGCCGTCCCTTTTGTTGGGGGAGACGTTGTAAACAATCTCCTTAGCATCGTCACCACACTCGGAGACGGGGGTCTGGTTGGTTTAATTGCTGTGGGAATTATTCTTTACCTAATAAACAAGAATTCCTAGCGCTTATTTTTACCAATTTAATTTAGAGCCCCCGGTAACGGGGGCTTTTTTGATCAAGCCTAGGGTTTAAAAATAACCATCCGATAGGTGGGCTATAGGATTTCCTTCCTTTCTAGCAACTTCTCCAAAGAAGAAAGCCAATGTTCATAATATCCGGGCTTCTCGGGTTTAGGGTTGGCAGCCGTCTCTCCGCTCGAATTAATCTCACTAATTAGAATGCTTCTGAATTCTTCCCACTGGTAATATCCACTGTCATACAGCGCTATCGCCATTGCAAAGGCACGCTTCTCCCACTCATCATGAAAAACTAAATCTCCGCTTTTTCTAGGCAGAGAATCTCTGCCCTCCATCATTGAGATTTCGGCTTTAACTTGCGAAACTTTTAGGCCATTCATGAAGATTTAGGGAGGCCGACGCCTATCATAGAATCTCTAGTAACTAACCCAATAAGCTTATCCTCACTCGCACCCTTAGATTGGTCGGGTTGGCGAGGCAAAACCATATAACGAATTTCAGCACTACTATCCCACACACGAATTTCTTGATGTTCAGGCAAGAAAGTTCCAAATTCCTCCAACACCTTTCGAGGCTCTAAAACGATTCTGGAACGGTAAGGTGCATCCTTATACCACGACGGGGGAAGACCCAGCACAGGCCATGGATAGCAGGAGCATAAGGTACAAACGACGACGTTATGAACCTCTTGCGTATTTTCAATTACAACCATGTGCTCACCTTGCAATCCGCTAAAACCGAGTTCAGCTATTGCGCTTGTCCCATCTTGCAATAACCTGCTTTTATACTCATCATCAGTCCATGCCTTAGCTACCACTCTAGCACCGTTCATTGGGCCAAGGTCTTTCTCGTATATCTCAATCATTCTATCCAAAGATTCTTTGGAGACTATCCCTTTTGATATCAAAAGTGCTTCGATATCAGAGACTCTTTTTTCTAATTCGCTGGTCTCCTCTCCGTTTCTTCGCTTTTCGAGGTAGGGATTAGCGGGTTCTGAATGCTTATGGTTGCTGCTCATTCGGTCTTCTCCAAATAACTATCCCACAGGTCTATATACACTGCATCCCGACCTTCCTCACCTCCCCATAGTTCCGCCGACTCAAAGCGAACAGAGTACAAAGGTTGCGCAGATTCGCCTAAATCATGAGCAACAGTGTCAGGAAAAACAAAATTTCCCCTATTGGTTACAATTTCCCCTTCTCTACCCCGTATGTATCGAGGTAGACGTGTGTGTCCGGCAGGATTAATATTTTTTGCTCTGACCCTATCACCAGTTGCAAAACGGATTTCTGAATTAACCCCCTCCCTAGAATAATTTCCGCCCGTAGGAACAATGGCATCCACATCTTCAGGGGTCAAAGGCACATCAGACTTTGCCTTAGAATGTAATTTACTTTCTTCAATTCTCATCTCCAGCGCAGCCAGCCAGTGTTCATAGTAGGTAGTGCTTAAATATTTCTCTGCACCCATTCTCTCGATAGCGTGGCGAAACGCGTCTATCGAACCCAACGCTCCAAAGGAAACCATTGTGGCTGCAAAAACACGTTTTTCCCATTCATCATGGAAAATCGGTTCGTCTTTTTCTATTCTTATTGAGCCGTAGCACTGCATACCACCCATATCGTGTGCACCATTCATACTCTTACACCAAAAATGTTGGATATATCTCTTAAAGTTATCATTTTTTTTTTAGAATACAAAGCTTAGAATAGAACAAAAAGGGAGGAGTCCAAATGGCAAGCTCATTTGATATATCTGATCTATGCAGCACCAAGTTCGCAGATCTTATTGAAGAATTCAAAGAAAATCCCGTAGGTCATCACAGCCCACAATTGCAAAGGCTTCTCAATGTAATGCGTGGTGCGCCGATGGGAAAGAAACATTGCCTAATCGTTAGCGAATCTAACAAGGAGTGGATTCTAGCAAAAACATCTGGGATACCTGGAGAACCAGTGAAACCCACTAACCTGAGGTTTCAAAATTTAGCTGACGCCGAATGGTATGTTTTTAGAGAGCGCTGGAAACACCTTACCGGAGAGAAGCTTCAGAAGTAAAAAAATACCGTTGGGAGGATGAAAGTCTGATGAAAATAACCGCATACGCAAACAAAATGAGTGCAGCACCTGGGGAAACCATAGATTTTATGGTGAACTGCGAAAACAAATCTTTCGATGTAGAATTTGTAAAACTTATATGCGGCGATTTGAACCCGGAGGGCCCTGGTTACAAAGAAAAGGTCGTAAAGAGCAGGACGAGCGGAAAGTACAAAGGACGACAACAGAAAATACATGCCGGATCCTATGCGAAAATCGATAGTAGCAGCCACTTTAATGCTTTAAGGAGCTTTTCAGCTCAAGTTTTTATTTGGCCTACGACTCCGGAGAAAGGAGCGCAAACAATTTTAGGAAATTGGTCTCCTAAAAACAACAGCGGATTTAATTTTGGAGTAGCAGAAAAAAACCAAGGGGTGGCCTTGGAAATCGGATTGAGTCGAAAAAAAGTTTTTAAATTACAGACCAAGGCTCCGCTGCTATCGAATCAATGGTATTTTATCACCGTCAGTTATGATTCAGAAACACAAATCGCCAGCATACGACAAGAACCTCTGCATAGCCACACAGGTACCAAAGACAAGGCTAACATTTCAAGGAAAGTTACGGGAACAGTTTCTTTGAATACAAATGACGCTCCTTTGACCATAGGAGCCCTTTACACATCAGAAGATAAGAATCGACTGGTTTGTCATCGACATTTTAATGGAAAAATTGACTCTCCCGCGATTTGCCATTCGCCAATTCTTCCAGGCCAAGAAGAGGCTTTGAAAAGATTGGAGTCCGATCAGGTTAAAATCGAAAGTTTGATTGCTAGGTGGGACTTTTCAACCGATATACAAGGGACAACCGTCACAGACCGCTCTGCAAATCGACTTCATGGGAGTGTGGTGAATATGCCAACCAGAGCAATGACGGGTTGGAACTGGACTGGTGACGAACTCAATTGGAAGAACGCACAGGATCAGTATGGGGCAATACATTTTCACGATGACGATGTCCACGATGCTGGCTGGGAGGTTGACTTCACCTTGACCATTCCAAAATCCTTCAGGAGCGGGTTGTACGCTGCTCGATTGAGGTGCGGCTCTTCTCTACAAGAGGAAGATTATGTCCCTTTCGCCGTACTTCCACCTAGGGGAAGAGCTACGGCTAAAATTTGCTTCTTATTACCCACTGCAAGTTACATGGCCTACGCAAATGAACATATGGGAACCGATGTGCCGGTTGCCCAGTTGCTAGGCGGACGACTCGTAGAACACGAAAGACAAGATCTGTATAGAAACGAACACCGAGAATACGGCGCGAGCTGCTACGACCATCACAGTGACGGCTCGGGAGTGGCGTATTCCTCCAGGTTGAGGCCAATCCTCAATATGCGACCCAAGTATAGGAGTTGGCTTGGTGGATCAGGGTCTAGTCTATGGCAGTTCAATGCCGACACGCACATCACTAATTGGTTAGAGGCAATGAATTATGACTATGACGTGATAACTGACGAAGAATTACACTACGAGGGTCTAAAATCGATTGAAAAATACAAGGTGGTTCTCAGCTCATCTCATCCTGAGTATCACTCGAAAGATATGTGGGATGCGATGATGGCGTACCAACAGAAAGGGGGGCGCCTAATGTACCTAGGGGCAAACGGTTGGTACTGGCGGATAGCATTTCACGAAAGTGAACCGGGAATAATAGAGGTACGAAGAAATGAAGGTGGAATACGTGGATGGGAACCAAAGACTGGAGAGTACTATCATGCATTTACCGGCGAGTATGGAGGACTATGGAGAAGAAACGGGCGTCCGCCGCAAAAGATCGTAGGAACAGGTTTCACAGCGCAGGGCTTCGATATTTCCTCCTACTACGAAAGAAAACCTGATAGTCACAGGAAAGAAGTTGCTTGGATCATGAAGGGGGTTGGCAAAACCGAGAAAATTGGCGACTTTGGGTTAATAGGTGGAGGGGCTGCCGGACTAGAGCTCGATCGAGTGGATGTAGGTTTAGGAACGCCTCCTTCTACATATCTGCTAGCTTCTTCGGTCAACCATACTGATATTTATCTCGTGGTGAATGAAGAAATTTTAATTAATTACCCCGGGCTGGGAGGACAAGAAAACCCGCTTGTTAGAGCAGACATGGCTTTTTTCCCCACTCAAAATAATGGCGGCGTTTTTTCTACAAGTTCCATAGCATGGGCGGGTTCTCTGTCTCATAATAATTATAAAAATAACGTGTCCCGCATTACGAAAAATGTATTAGATAGATTCATTTCTAACAAGAAGCTTCTTGATGACACGTTTTGATTACTTTCGCGAATACCTATATTCCTAACAGTTTGTTGCACTGCGGTATATCTGAGGTATACTGCACTGCACCATGATTAGGAATACCTCCCCCCCCCGAGTCCTAATTATAGGTACTTCCCCTCCTCACTCTGCCGGAGCACCTCGCTTCGGCAGAGTATTTAAGCTCCCGTTTTTATTCCAATAGGGTGATTGAAGTTGTATAGATAGTGAGGAAAAATGGACTTTCTGTTGACACAAAGGGAGAGTAAATTATGAGCAAAAGAATTCTTGGGCCAGTCTCCCACACATTTTTTTCACAGAGAATGCGACTACACTACACTGACTGGGGCAACTCTGGTGCGCAGCCCTTGCTTTTGATCCATGGCGGGAGGGATCATGGGAGAAGTTGGGATTGGATAGCTCAACAGTTCTCCAATGAATGGCACGTAATGGTTCCTGATCTCAGAGGCCATGGAGACAGTGATTGGGTTGAAGATGGAAACTATGAGATGGCAGCTTACTTGTACGATCTTGACCAATTAATCCATCAACAAAAACTTGCTCCAGTCACCATCATTTCTCATTCTCTTGGTGGAAATATTGCCCTTCGTTATAGTGGATTATATCCCCGAAATGTTAGAGCAATAGTGGCAATAGAGGGTCTCGGTCTATCGCCCAAAATGCAGGCCGAACTCCGTGAGAGGCCTCTTTCTGATAGATTGAAATCGTGGATAAGTAAGCGACGAGATCTGGCCGGTAAATCACCTAAAAAATATGCCTCCATGGACAGTGCAATCAAACGCATGACTGAGGAAAATCAACACCTTTCTGAAGAAATGGCTACGCATCTAACCGTGCATGGAGTAAATCAGAACGAAGACGGAACGTTCTCATGGAAATTTGATAACTATGTTAGATCTTGGCCTGCTTACGACATGCCCGAAAAGGACATTCAAGGACTTTGGGCTGAAATAGAATGCCCCACACTTCTTGTCCATGGGCTCGAGAGCTGGGCCTCAGATCCTTCAATTGATGGTAGAAGTAAATTCTTTAGGAACCCCGAGGTTGTCGGTTTCAAAGGCGCTGGCCACTGGGTACACCATGACTGCCCAGATGAATTTGTTTCTGCAGTAAAAAACTTTTTTGATTCTCATGGGCTCCCTGGATAAAGATCAATGCACTCTTCTATTTTTTTTCAGAACAGTATTAGCACCTTCGATTCACAACATCCAAACCCGCAATCAACTGGTAATAAATAGGGCTGACCGTTAAGTTGACTGCCAACTTAGCGGCCATCTCAACGACGTGCCCAAGAGTCTCATGGAGCTCTAGCGGTTTTTTATTTTCTAGGTCTTGTAAAGCAGATATCTTGTGGTTCGGAAAATGTACTCTGAATTCCTCACCTATGGCAAGAAGTTTGCTCACCGCACCGTCCTGTTTACTCCTAGAGATAGTATGGACTGGGAGAACTGTATCGTCATGAAGAGTGACACCGCTCTTTTCCGCCAACAAGGCAACTTCTCGAATCAGAAAATATGCTTGCCGTGCAAATTCATCAGTACTCAAAAATTGTCCAATCGGACTTCTTGTTAAAATAGACAAGGCGAACAGCGAGATCCAACCAGTAAATTTTGACCACTCAGTGGCATCAATACGCTCATCGGCAATACTTTTTAATCCTGTTAAAGAGAGTGTTTTCGCTATCGTCTTCCCTTCATCGCAATTACCATCTAAGTTGAAAGATACATTTCGAGTAAAATTGACTAATCCACATTCTAAAAGTTCTCCGCTGAAGTTTGCCATACAACCGAGAATTTTTGACTCTGGGAACTGACTTTTCAGTTGCTCATTTTTTTTTAAACCGTTGGCCAAAGAAAAAACCACATTCGGCGTTAATCGATTGGTTGCTTCCATAGCTTGTTGCATTTGGTAAGTCTTTACACAAAATATCAGGACGTCACTATCCATGTCGGGCTCAACTTTCTCAAAAACCTCACAAGGTTCGATCAGCTTAATTAGACCATTTACCCTCAAACCGTTTTTCCTAATGTAATCGGCCCTTTTCCCTCTGGCTATTACTCGGACCTGATGCCCTCCTCTAACTAGAAGGGCGGCAACTATTGTTCCCAAGGAGCCAGCTCCGAATATTGTAAATCTCATTTTTATCTATCTGCTCAGGAGGTGTCTATATATGCGACAAATTGAAATTGATCTAAGAAATATACTCAAAACAATCACCTGTGATTCTTATAATTGCAACAAATTTTTTCTCTTTAATACTCTTGCGCAAATTAAGTTTTCAGTATACTTAACTCACTGCTAATTTTACAGGAATTCAAGATATGCGTTGTGAAGTTGTAGCCATCGGGACGGAACTATTACTGGGTCAAATAATCGACACAAACTCTTCCTGGTTGGGGGAGCAACTGGCGTTGAATGGAATAGATTCTCACCTTCAAATAAAGGTGGGAGATAATATCGAGAGAATCGTCACCACCTTGAGATCCTCTTTAGAGAGAGCCGAAGCAATTATCTGTTGCGGTGGATTAGGCCCCACTCAAGACGATATCACTCGCGAAGCTATCGCCAAAGTAATGGGGACAACTCTTCAAAGCAATAAACATATTGAGAACAAAATAAGAAAAATGTTTGAGTCAAGAGGACGTAGCATGCCTCAAAATAATCTGAGACAAGCGTTGGTGCCGGTCGGAGCGACGGCGATAGAAGATCAACCAGGAACCGCTCCCGGTCTTATCTGCCCAATCGATGATAAAGTAATTTACGCAGTGCCAGGCGTACCATACGAACTAAAAAAAATGATTCAATCCACGATCCTTTCGGATATAGTCAGAAGATCTGGAAGAAAGAATGTAATAGGAAGCAGGGTAATAAAAACGTGGGGTCACAGCGAATCAAAACTAGCAGAGATGTTAAGTCAAAGAATAGAATACCTAAATGAATCTAAAGAGGTTACCTTGGCTTTCCTGGCTAGCGGTATAGAAGGATTAAAAGTCAGGATAACCGCTAGAGCTCAAAATTCCCAAAAGCTAGAAGTATTACTCAAAGAGGAAGAATCCGTAATTAGAGGCATACTTGGCGACTGCATTTTCGGCATCGATGATGAAACTATGGAATCCACCATAGTAGATATCCTTAAGCGACTAAAACTTACTGTTGCAATAGCCGAGCTAACCAGCGCTGGGGTCGCATCCGCACGCCTAAGTAACGCCGACCCTGAGGGCTCTATATTCCTCGGTGGGATTGTCCCGAATTCCGAAATTTCAAGGATGGCCATTTTAGGCTTAGATCAGGATTCTATAGGGACTGAGGAATCTGCCACTCACTTAGCCCAGAAGGTTAAATCACTATTTTCGGCTGACATTGGACTCTCAATAACGGGCACCCATGATCAGACTGGTTCAAGCGCTAAAGGGGAGACCTATCTCGGAATAGCCTATGGAAAAACTAATCTAATTGAAAAAGTACTTTTACCAGGGGATAAAGCAAGAATTGGACAATTTAGTGTAATAAGCCTACTGAATGCGTTAAGGTTGCAGCTATGCAAAACAGTGAGCTAAAAGTGATGGTTGAAATAAAATATTGCGGGGTATGAAATTACCGACCAGAAGCTCTCCGTGTGAGGGATGAATTATCTTCTCTTGGCCATAAAGAGGTTACATTGACTGAAGGATCTGGTGGCGTTTTTGATATTTATATTAATGGAATCAAGGTATTTTCAAAGGAAAAAAGCTCATGTGGAGGCTTTCCCACTTCGGAGGACCTGATCCGTTTTGGGTAGTGAAAAATGCGCCGTGACTGGTAACCCACTACACAATAGAGTTACACTCAAAGCCAGCAAACTAGAGGCCTTTTATTAGATAACACATCAAAAATCAGAGAATAAAAGATATTGACTAAAAATAATGTGGAGAAATCGATTTGAGTGATCTTTCGGAACTACTGACAAAAAATATCCAAGAGCTCGCGCCTTTAATAAAGAACAAGGAGATTTCACCTACTGAGTTGACAAAGGGGATGCTATCTCGGATCGAGAAGTACGATGATGAAATTCACAGTTATTCCCTTGTTACTGCAGATAAAGCCATTTCGGATGCAGAGATAGCAGAGAAGCAGATTCTGAAAGGAGAATGTCTTGGCCCCCTTCACGGCATACCCATCGCGTACAAAGATTTGATATATACCGCCGATATTCCGACAAAATGTGCATCCACGCTTATGGAAAATTTTGTACCTAGCTATGATGCAACCGTTGTTGAAAAACTGCAGGCCGCGGGTAGTGTGATGCTCGGCAAGCTTAACTTAACTGAATTTGCGCTATATGGTTACCATCCCAAACTAGAGTTTCCGAGAAACCCCTGGAACAAAGATCACTGGGCAGGAGTCTCTTCATCCGGCTCCGGCGCGGCAACTGCCGCCTCTCTTTGCTTCGCTAGCCTTGGGACGGATACCGGGGGTTCCATCCGTTTTCCCGCCGCTGCATGTGGAATCGTAGGAATTAAACCAACCTTTGGCAAAGTAAGTCGCTATGGTGTTTTTCCTCTTGCTGATACTTTAGACCACATCGGACCAATGGCTAGGAGTGTTTGGGACGCGGCTGCAATGCTACAAATCCTTGAAGGGCGTGATCCAAGAGATGCCTCGACTAGACTAGATAAGGAGACTAACTATCTTCAAGAAATTGGAAAGGACATAAGTGGATTAAAAATAGGCATCGATAGACTTTATTGCACAACTGACACCGATCCAGAAATGACCACTGCACTTTTCAAATCCATAGAATTATTGGAAGAAAATGGAGCGACTATTCTAGAACTGACGGCGCCTGAACTCTACGATGCAGCAGAACACTGGATGACTATATGCTCTGTTGAAGCCCTAATAAGTCACCAACAATTTTTTCCAAAACATCGGGAGGACTACGGCCCCGTATTTCGTGCACTCCTAGAATATGGTGAAAAAGTGGATTCTGTAGCTTATGCGAGAGCCACCAGACAGCGCCAATCAACCAACGCTCTCATAAACGAGCTATTAAGCGGAATTGATGTAATAGTATGTCCGGGCATGCCGAACCCTGCACCTTCAATATCGGCTGTGCCCCCTCAAGCAGTATCTCCCATCGAAGAAATCCCCCCTTTGGTAAGGTTCTCCGCACCCACTAACTTTTCTGGACATCCATCTATCACTTTGTTAAATGGATTCACTGAAGATGGTCTGCCCACCTCCATGCAATTTATCGGCAAAAAAGGGGAAGAGAGCACTCTCATAAAAATCTCTTCAGCCTACGAAAAAATGACCAATTGGCATAAAATGAGACCCCTTTTAGACTGATATCGGCATAAACAGCTTAACCAACCTCTGTTAAATAGTCGTTCATTAGTGAAATTTTATTTAGCCTCCACAGATACCAACAAGCTGCACTCCTATAAGGCCTCCACCGCTTCGCATATGTTTCAAGTTGTTCGCGACTAGACTCATGATTTTTCTTACCTAACAAGATACCGTGACCTTTTCTCAACGCCAAGTCATCAACCGCCAACACATCGGCTCGGCCCAACTGAAAAATCAGTATCATCTCAGCAGTCCATTTTCCAACTCCTTTTAGTTTTGTAAGGGAATCTACGACCTCCGAGTTGGACATACATTTTAACTCTCCACCAGAGGGTAGTTGCTTATCTCGAGCATGTTTTGAAAGTTCTTTAAGATACTGAGCTTTGTTTTCAGATAGCCCACAGGCTTTTAATTTTTCATGTCGAGCTTTGAAAATGCGTTCGATATCTAAATTCCCATTCTTCTTACCGAATTCTTCAGTCAACTTCCTACTAATACTTTGGGCGGCTTTCACACTAATTTGTTGGCTAATAATTGCCCTTGAAAGAGGCTCGAAAATTTGCACTTTACGAGGTATGTTAATACATGGAGGGCCGACAAGTTTGATCAATTTAGCTAGTCTGGGATCTGATTTAGCTAGGAAATCAGACGATTCTAGCGGGTCATAACCTATAAAGGGGGGTTGAACCTCGCATCCCTCCAGCCGGAGTAGAATTTGCTTTGTAATTATACCGTTAGACGCAGAGAATCCGCGAAGACTACCGTCTCTGCCCAAAACTCGATGACAGGGAATTATTATTGGCAACGGGTTCTTGCCTAAAGCAGTACCTACGGCTCTGAAAGCATTGGGATGACCTATAGCGTCTGCCAAAAAACCATAAGTGGTGGTAGAACCGGTAGGGATAGACTGAGTGTACTCATAGATCTTTTTATTAAAAGGGGACCAATTTGCTTTGTTGATCAACACATCATTGAAATCCACCTTGGCACCTGAAATTGCAAGTCTCAATTTCGACACCACCTTTTGCATTTCTTTGTTGAGGCCCGTTTCAACTGCCTCAGCAAATTCATGTAAAATTTCATTTTGCGTTTCAGAAGGGCTTTCGAAGGGCAGGAAGTTACGTAAAACGCCCTCACCGCCCCAGACTAAAGCACATTTGCCCAGCACACTCTCATAAAAACTAAATCTTACTTTGGGACTCATAGAAAAACATGTTACGACTAAAATTCACCTCTATCTACCAGTTCTTTAGTGGTTCCGCCAATAACAAATGTTAAAGCTATTTAGTATAGTGTCTCGAAAAGGGATTTAGGAGAAACAAATTGAAATACGATCTAGGATCCGAAAAACTAGAAACCAATGGTGATTTTTTTATAGCTGACAATGCCAGTGTGATAGGCAAAGTACTTCTAGAAGAAAATGCGAGTGTCTGGTTTGGCGCGGTACTAAGAGGAGACAATGAATTAATCACTGTGGGGAAAGGTTCGAACGTACAGGACTTGGCAATTCTGCATACAGATCCAGGATATCCACTCACGATCGGAGAAAATTGTACGATAGGCCATAAAGCAGTACTTCATGGATGTGAAATAGGCAATAACAGCTTAATCGGTATTGATGCAATAGTACTAAATGGTGCCAAGATAGGGGAAAATTGCCTTATCGGAGCAGGTGCACTTATTAGCGAGCGTAAAGAGATACCAGACGGAAGTTTAGTAATGGGTTCTCCGGGCAAAATAGTCCGTGAATTGTCAAAGGAACAAGTTGCATCTTTGACCGAATCGGCTAATCGTTATGTTCAAAATTTTAAACGTTTTAAATCAGAACTTAAACCGACCGACTAGAAACGCTATTTAATCGCTGTAACGTTTAATAACTTCTTTGCCCAAGGCCATCATATGTACTTGATCAGGGCCGTCTGCTTGCCTACACCAACGGGCATAATTGAATGCTTCAGCCATAAAATAATCTTGAGTCAAGCCCCCAGCACCATGAACTTGCATACACCGGTCGATTACATTCTGCGCCATGAGAGGGACAGTTATTTTTGAAGCAGCGATCAAATCCTTAGCGTTTTTTGCACCCTCCTCATCCATTTTTTTTGCAGTAAGCAGAGTCAATTGACGGGCTTGCTCTATTTCTGCAAAGCTTTTGGCGATTTCTTCGCGAACTGACTGGTGCTCCGATAATTTTTTTCCAAAAGTGCTTCTTAGATTCACTCGTTTACATGCGAACTCCAGTGAACGCTGAGCAGCGCCTATCAAGCGCATACAATGATGAATCCTTCCAGGCCCCAAACGGCCTTGAGCAATCTCAAACCCCCTACCCTCGCCAAGCAACATATTTTCTACAGGTACTCGAACGTCCTCAAATAACACTTCCGCATGACCTATGGGCGCCTCATCATAGCCTAGTGTGGTTAGGGCACGTTTGATTTTGATTCCTTTTGTTTCCTTGGGCACTAAAATCTGGCTTTGTTGAAGATGCCTATTCGGATTGTCCGGCGAAGACTTACCCATAACAATAAAAATCTTGGTTCGCTCATATAATGCATTAGTAATAAACCACTTTCTCCCGTTAATTACGTAATCATCACCATCCCTCAAAATAGTCGTTCTAATATTAGTTGCGTCACTAGATGCCACATCTGGTTCAGTCATTACAAAGGCCGATCGAATCTCGCCCTCTAGCAACGGCTTAAGCCATTGTTGGCGTTGTTCCTCATTTCCATATTTCATAAAAACTTCCATATTGCCGGTGTCAGGAGCATTACAATTAAACACTTCCGGACTCCAGAAAACCCTGCCCATTATTTCCGCAAGAGGAGCATAATCAAAATTTGACAAGCCCCCGAATGATTTAGGCACAAACAAATTCCATAGCCCTTCGGCCCTAGCTTTTAACTTTAAATCTTCCATTAATGCCATTGAACCAAAACGATTCTCCGCATTTGCTAGCTCCAGCTTATGCGTTTCCTCATTGGGGTAAATATGCTGGTCCATGAATTTTTCCAAGCGGTCTTTTATTTCCGCAACAGGCTCTCTGATATCTGCGTACATCTCTACCTCGATTTTCAATGGTTTTAACGATAAATAGCGAATACTCACTACTTTATATAGTCACTGTTTAAGTTGCCACAATTTATATTCTAACACTTCCAGATTGATTCATACCCCAAACGTGATTAAAAAAATGTTTACCATTTATCCTCTCCAAGTGATAATGGAGGAAAGCGCCTTTCTTGCCACTATAAATTTCAACCTACAGGAGCATCGGTTATGAAAAAGAAAGTTGGGGCAGAACAGAAGACCACTGCACTGCGGGATAATTATTCTTTTCGAGCCGTAGATGATTATAATGTGCGGACCTACCTTTTGAATCACCTTAAGAACAAAGAAAGTCGAGATGCCTTAATTGCGGAGCACAGGGCTTTTCCTCGGGGTGGCCCCACATTACCTGGTGCGCCACCACCACTTCAAAGCAGCACTCTAGCTCAGCTCGTAGACATGTTGAGAATGGTGCCCCAAACTGGAAAACACACGATTGTAGAAACAGTACCGTGGAAAGAATATTCGATTGGCGTTCTTCCTGGCAGGCGCGGGGGAAACGTCCGAATCACGAAAGAAAAATACGCTACCCGAGAAGATGCGGAGCATGCGATTTTTTTAAAGAGACTTAAAGCGCTTTGCGAAAAATATGACATAAAAATGTGACAGGGGCTAATAGACAATGAAACAGAATTATATGCTGCGAATAACGGGGTACACCGACAAGTGTTCCGTAACTCCTGGTGAGGAGCTTAGTTTTTACGTCCACTCTGAGTTCAATGAAGAATACAAAGTAGATATTGTCAGACTGATCAATGGCGACACTAATCCTGATGGACCCGGCTTCAAGGAAAAAGTGATTCGTACCAGCGTTAATGGGAATTACAAAGGCTTAAACCAACCACTCATGGCAGGAAGCTACATTCTCGTACCTAACAACGAAAAACTTAATTCTAAAAGTTTGACTATATCCGCCTTTATTTACCCGACCACCCCCAAGTTGGATGTAGAGGGAGTTCCAGTTGGGGAGCAAGCTATCCTCTCGAAATGGGATGCAAAGAAAAAGAAAGGTTATGGGCTTTTTATCAATGAAGAGGGAGAATTGGAATTTAAACTGGGAGGCGGTAGAGGCAAAGTATCGAGCTTCAGTAGCAGGAAGCCTCTGTTAAGGAAAGTTTGGTACAAAGTTTTCGCAAGCTATGACGCAGAAAAAGGGCAAGTCGTAATAGGACAGATACCCTATCTCACGGCCACAAACGGCGGACATGGGATGAGTATGTTGCATCCTCGGGAGGAAACTGAGGTAGTAAAAAAATACAGCGCTCCAGCCATCTCGCTAAGCCAAAACGAATGTCCTCTTTTAATGGCCGCCAGTACATCCGAAACACATACTGGTAGGCTGTTATCCGGTGGACACTACGACCACCTCAAGGAACCCCTGGAGGTCCCCGAACATACTACAAAATTTAACGGCAAAATAGAGCGGCCCAGACTCTCAAATGCAGCGCTCGGACGGGATCAGATAGAGATTCTACTTAATAACCAGAGGCTTGAGGGAATTCCCACTGAACTTAGGTCCTCTATAATAGGGTTCTGGGATTTTAGTGAAAACATCTCGATTGACGCAGCGTCCACAAAAATCACAGATTGCTCGCCAAATCATCTGCACGGGGTAGGAGTAAATTTACCCGTTCGAGGTGTCATAGGCCACAATTGGTCCTCTCATTTCATGAGTTTTAAGCATGGCCCGCAAGAATACGGGGCTATTCATTTTCACGATGAGTCTGTTGACGATGCCAGATGGAAAAACAGCTTTACACTTAAAATCACGGATAAAATGACAAGTGGTGTGTATGCGGCTCGACTTCGAGTTAACGGAAAGTCTACACCAGACCATGAAGATTACATTCCTTTCTTCGTAAAACCTCCCAGTGGAACAACAACAGCCTCCATTGCGCTTGTTATGTCGACACACAGCTATATGGCTTACGCCAACGATAATCTAAGTGTTAATTCCGTTATCGCTGAATTATTAACAGGACAAGTACCCCTCCTTCAGCCAGAAGATTTATTACTTAATCAAGAACGAGGTTATGGTCTTGGAACATACACAAGCTATCGAGATGGTTGGGGCGTAAACATATCTTCTCGACTTCGTCCCATACTAAACATGAGGCCAAAATATCTACACATACTTTCACCTTCTATTTGGCAGTTTAATGCAGATCTACATTTGGTCGACTGGCTTTATGAATTGGGATATGACGTAGACATATACACCGACGAGGATGTTCATAGAGAAGGTGTGTCGCTCCTCAAAAAATATCCGATTGTGCTGACTGGGCATCACCCTGAATATATTTCAGAAGAACAAATGGATGCATACCATGACTACCAACTGCAGGGTGGTCGCTGGATGTATCTGGCAGCAAACGGCTTTTATTGGATTTGTGTACCGCATCCTAATAACCCTAACATCATTGAGGTACGAAAGGGTGATAACGGGACCCGAGCCTGGACAGTTACACCGGGGGAATATTGTAATGCTTTTGATGGTAAGCACGGCGGTCTATGGCGAGTCCGCGGGAGGGTTATGAGCAAATTACTCGGCGTGACTTTCACTTCCTTTGGCCTAACCTACTCCTCCTACTACAGAAGGGCGCCTGACAGCGAACTACCCGAATGTAAATGGATTTTTAAAGGCATTGGAAAAAATGAGCCCATCGGCAATTTCGGCTTAGTGGGAGGGGGAGCGGCAGGACTAGAACTTGATCGATATGACCTGGAGTTAGGGACACCTCACAACGCTTACCTTCTCGCACACTCCGAAGGACACAATGATATCTTCGTGTCTGTTACTGAAGAGTCGACATTTAATGCTAGGGGTTATATCCCCGGAGGAACAGGTGAAACAAATCCATGGACGCGGGCGGATATAGTATACTATAAAACCCCAGAAAATGGCGCTGTTTTCTCAGTTGGCTCGATGTCATGGTGTGGTTCTTTACAACATAATAACTACGATAATAATGTGTCCAAAATCATGCAGAACGTTATTAATGGATTTCTCAAAGAGGGACCACTGCCTTGAGCTCGGAAGAGGAGGTACCATTAGAAAGAGATCACTACTGGTGGTTACATCCTGCAATTCGAGGAGCCCAATCTCTTAATGAGAACGGAGCTACCTCCCTACCCTGGCGATGGTCTTCAAGCAGCGCAGTTGAAGATGAGCAAAAATATCCTACACTTGAACTTAAAGGGCCTTATGCTGATTTTGCAAAATTGCTATATAAGCTTAACGGCTATAAGCCTGGTCCAGTCAAGGGCTGGTTTGTGGTGGTATCGCCCGAGCCAGAAAAATTTGCTGTAGGTCAATTATGCGTAGATCCTAATATTCCAGTAGTACTCTACGAAGACCTAGTTTTTTCCACTGAAGAACAAGCCCGAGAAAAAGCTAATGCGCTTAAAAAACAGTCTCCCGGCCTAAGGCATACATCTTAGAACTAAGTCAGTTTTTTGAATAATCACCGCAACAGATGGTTAACCTTATTAGCCCTTGTTTTGGCGGGCGAAATTATTTTTAGTCTACCCTTCCACTTAAGCAGGTACTATCGTCCCTCATTCCTCTCAACTATCAATCTGTCAAACACAGAACTGGGCGATATTTTTGCGGTCTACGGGATAACAGCAATGATGGCTTATTTTTTTGGCGGACCTATCGCCGACCGCTTCCATCCTCGCACCTTAATGGCACTATCGTTAATCACCACAAGCTTCGGGGGATTAGTTCTCCTGTCGAATCCGACTGTCCTCCAACTTAAAATATTGTATGGCTATTGGGGCCTGACGACCATTTTATTATTTTGGGCTCCGCTGATTCGATCCACCCGAGGGTGGGGAGGAACATTGTTCCAGGGCCGAGCATTTGGGTTTCTGGACGGAGGGCGAGGACTAGCCGCAGCCATTTTAGCTTCTGGAGGAGTAATTATTCTTAATTATTCCCTCGAATCCGGAAACGGTATTAATACTCTTATAATTTATTATATATTCGCAACATTTTCAGTAGGCATGCTAATACTACTAGTGATCCCTAAAGCAGATATCGCAACAGTATCTCCCGATAGGAGATCTCGACTAATTCTCGTCCAAAATAAATTTGTATGGCTTCAGGCCGGAGTCTTATTGATATGTTATTGCTGCTACAAGGGACTTGACAATTACTCCTTGTATTTCAATCAAGTTCTAGGGATGAGCGAAACCGAATCTGCCAGATTCGCGGCTGGTCTAGCTTATGTTCGTCCCTTCAGTGCGATAGCTGCGGGCTTAATAGCTGATAGATTTAGTCCTTCTAAAAGTATTCTAGTTTTTTTTATTGTATTAATTCTTACTTACTTGTTTCCCGCAACTTCCGTACCCAACCAAAATCACTGGTTGTTTGTAGCGACCATTGCTGTCAGTGGAGCAGGAGTATTTGCTTTGCGGGGAATTTATTTTGCCATCCTTGAAGAAAGTAAAATACCAAAGCACCAAACTGGTTTAGCTGTGGGATTAATTTCATTCGTCGGCTACACTCCGGATATCTTTTTTGCACCAATAGCTGGCAGGATACTGGACTCTGCACCAGGGGTAATGGGTCATCAGCTTTATTTTAAAATGTTAGTATTTATTGCTATTTTAGGGCTAATAATTTCCACTATAATGATTTATTTATTAGGAAAAAGGAAAAACAGTGTCGCATAAAACTTGCCTAATTGTTGGTGCGGGAGAAGGACTTGGACATGCACTTTCTCGAAGATTTGCCGAAGAAAATTTTAACCTCGCTCTGATCTCACGAAGCAAGGAAGGCAGCCGGGCAGCTCTAGAGGAGGCTAAAAATTCTTTTAAGGACGGTAAGCACTTGCATTTTTCCGGGGATGCAATGCAGCCTGAGTCTATTACCGAAGCAATGCACAAAGTAATTGAAACTTACGAGAATATCGAAGTTCTAATATACAATGTTCGAGGTGGTTATGAACTAAAAGAACCGTTAGATATGACTTTTTCCGATCTAGAGAATATCTACAAGATTGAAGTGGTAGGGGCTTTCGCCGCTGTCAAAGCTTTGCTGCCAGGGATGATAGAGAAAAAGCAAGGTAAGATTATTTTTTCCAGTGCGACCGCAGCCTTAAGAGGATCGGGAACAAATCCAATTTACGCCATCGGGAAATTCGGATTAAGGGCTTTGTCACAGAGCTTGGCTAAAGCTTACTCAAAAAAGGGAGTCCATATATCGCATGTAAGACTTGACTGCGCACTAGATGTCCCCTTGGTTCGCGAATGGTATGGGGAAAATTTTAAAGAAGAAGAAACGGCCAATGTTCATGACGTCGCTAGAAATTATTGGTGGATTTATTTACAGCCTAAATCAGCCTGGAGCAATGAAGTCGAACTTCGACCTTTTACCGAAGATTGGACTTTTTAGTTAGCTGGAAGTGCAAGATGAATGATGAATTTAAAGAAAAAATTGTCCTTGTAACAGGAGCTAGTAGAGGGATCGGAAGAACCATCGCCACCAACTTTGGAAAACTTGGGAGCAAAGTGATGTGTTTAGCCACAAAAAAAGAAAATTGTTCTTCTGTAGTGGACGAAATTACCTCTTTGGGCGGAACAGCCTTTGGATTTGGTTGTCGCGTAGATGATAGTCTCGCTGTGAAACAAACATTTGAAGAAATAAGCAAAGACCACGGTCCCGTAAAAATACTTATAAACAACGCTGGTGTCTCTCTTCCGACGCCTACTTTAGCGATGACTGAGGAAAATTGGGATCAGCATATGAACATTAACTGCAAATCGATCTTTCTATGTTCACAAGCGGCAGGTCTTATGATGAAAGACCATGGTGGAGGTTGCATCATCAATATTGGCTCTATCCTTGGAAGAAACGCCTTCCCAGCGGCTCTAGGGTACTGTACAACCAAAGCTGCGGTCGATCAGATGACCAAAGTTCTAGCGATTGAATGGGCGAAATACAAAATAAGGGTGAATTGCATAGCTCCAGGGTATGTACGCACTGATTTAATCGATCGCTTAGCAGAGGAAGGGAAAATAAAGCTGAGTGATCTAGAGAAGCGTACCCCTCAAAGGAGACTTGGATCAGAACAAGAAGTAACCGACGCCGTAATTTTTTCCTGTAGCGATCGTTCCTCATTTATGACTGGCGAGACACTCGTCATTGACGGAGGTTGGACTGCCTTTGGATTCTATAACTAACTTTATAATTTATAAATATTGGGCTGACACTTACACATGCAAATAATACCTTATTTTTTAGAACATAAGAAAAAATATTCTGGATGGCGTCAAACCATTCATTCCTACCCTGAACTAGCCTTTCAAGAAGTGGCTACTTCAGATTTTGTTGCCGAAAAACTCAACGAATTTGGCTTAACCGTAGCTAGGGGGATCGGTAAAACCGGACTAGTGGCAACATTAAAAAATGGTAGCAGTAAGCGCGCCATTGGTATCAGAGCCGACATGGACGCACTGCCTATTCAGGAACTAAACGACTTTGCTCACAAATCTAAACGACCAGGCGTCATGCATGCTTGTGGTCATGACGGGCATACCGTAATGTTGTTAGCAGCTGCAGAATATTTAGCAAGCAACCTTTTTTTCGATGGGGTCATTCATTTTATTTTCCAACCCGCGGAGGAAGGAGAAGCAGGTGCACGTGCCATGTTGGACGACGGTTTATTTCAAAATTTTCCGGTCGAATCTGTTTATGCTGTCCACAATTGGCCTGGCCTCGATGTAGGTAAAATGGCCATGCGATCCGGACCGGTCATGGCAGCTTTCGACACATTTAAAGCGGAAATTAAAGGAAAGGGAGGCCATGCAGCCCTTCCCCATCTAGCCAGTGATACGATTCAAGTCGCCGCCCAAATTGTACTAGCATGGCAAACTATAGTTTCAAGAAATATCAAGCCGACGGAGCCCGCCGTATTATCTGTAACCCGAATGCATGGAGGAGAGGCTTGGGCTGTCATCCCAAAATCAGTAGAGCTAGGAGGCACCGTCAGGACTTTTTCTGAGCAGGTTCAAAATTTAGTGGAAGAGCGAATGAAAAAAATCGCGGGAAATATCTGTGAGGCAAATGATTGCGAATTCAGTTGGTACTACCAAAAACGGTATCCCGCTACGGTCAATTCTGATAAAGAAACAAAAATCGCTTTATCAGCTGCCCAAGATGTCTGCGGTATGGAGTTTGTGGATCCAAGCACCGATATGGTAACTGGTTCAGAGGATTTTGGCTTTATGCTTCAAGAAAAGCCAGGATGCTACGCCTTTATCGGAAATGGACCGGGAGAAGGAGGGTGCATGCTTCATAGTCCGACATTCGATTTCAACGATGATGTAACACCCATAGGGGCAACTTATTGGGTCAATATCGTGAAGAAAGTGCTAAGCAGCTCACCTTAGGAGGACACTAGAGATGGATGTAAAAGAAAGAAAGAAAAAAATCTTACTAGGATTCGAAAAATTGGGGGAAGGAAACTCTGAACCCCTCATGTCACTGTTCTCAAACGACGTCAAATGGACAATCATCGGCTCTACAAAATTCTCCGGGGAGTATGATGGGATTCAGGATGTCACCGAAAGACTTCTCACTCCTATCCACGAGGCTTTAGATGGAGGCATTACTCTTACAGCAGAAAATTTAATAGGGGAAGGAGACTATATAGTATGCCAAGGATTTGGAGAGTCGAAGCTTGTAGCAGGCGGAAATTATAATAATATTTATTGTTGGGTTTATCGTTGGTCAGGCGAAAAAATTGTGGAAGTAAAAGAATACTTGGACACCCATATTGTAGAAAAAGCTTTCGGATAGCCTATGTTATGAGCGAACATTCGTTAGAAAATAAAAATGTTGAGGATAGGACTTTGAGCGCAAATTTAGCGAGAGTTACGATACCTGTAACACCGTTTCAGCAAAACTGCTCTCTAATCTGGTCACAAGCCACAAAAATCGGAGCCTTAATTGATCCCGGAGGTGATCTAGACCTAATAAAAAAATCAGTTAAAGAACAAGATGTGAGAATAGAAAAAATTTTGCTAACGCACGCGCATTTAGACCATGCTGGCGGAGCTAAAGTTTTAGCAACAGAACTATCAATACCTATCGAAGGTCCTCATTTCGAAGATAAGTTTTGGCTAGACGCAATGCCTGAACAAAGTTCTAGATTTGGCTTTCCATTTACCAACACTTTTATGCCAGATAAATGGCTTGAGGATGGAGATAAAATAACGTTCTCAGATCAAACCCTAGAGGTCCTACATTGCCCAGGCCACACCCCCGGTCATGTGGTGTTCTTCCACGAATCTTTGGTCGCATTCGTGGGAGATGTTCTTTTTATGGGATCCATAGGAAGGACCGACTTTCCTAGAGGAAACCATGAACAGCTCATAAGATCGATAGTCGAGAAATTGTGGCCTCTGGGCGATGACGTGACCTTCATCCCAGGCCATGGACCAGAATCAACTTTTGGTGCAGAACGAAAATTTAACCCGTATGTATCTGACGCCTCACTGAAACATGACTAAATGCGCAACCTAACGACTGCATTAAGAATATTTTTTTTTCTTATTTTCTGTATTAACCCGCTGGCATTCGAGACAAATAAAACGACAACCTTTGAAAATGCTGAGCAATTAGATCCTTCGCAAATAAAAAAACTAATCGCTAAATATAAAAACACTGCCAGCGTAAACGAACCCCAAGCTTTAAATAATCTCGGAACCCTTTACCTCAAGGGATTAGGGGTCAGTAAAAATGAAAAACAGGCGAAAGAATACTTTCTATCGGCTGCAAAGCTTGGTTTCCCTCCTGCCATGTACCACATGGGATTGATTTTCCACAAGGGACTAGGAGTCTCCGCCGACCCGGCGCAGGCCGAATATTGGTTCCGAAAGGCTGCTGCTTTAGGAGACACAGATGCGCAGTTCTTCTTGGCTACTATTCTTGCTAGCAAGGTAGATGATAAGAAAAACATTTTGGAATCATTAGAATGGTTCCAGCTTGCTGCTCAAAATGGTTTAGTAACAGCGCAATACAATTTAGCAATAACACGAAAGAGAGTAAATCCATTTCGAGTATTTGATAAAACCTCCATATATTGGCTAAATGCTGCTGCTGAAAAATTACACTTTGAATCTTTAAAAGCACTATATTTTTTTCATTATTCTGACAGGAATAAAAAGGATTCTTTAAGTAATGTCGTATCGAAACTAAAGAGACTAGCTGAACTGGGAGATGAACGCGCGCAGTACCTTCTTGGCTTGTCATACTATGCTGGCAAGGGGATATATTTAGATGAACAAGAGGGGTTTTTCTGGATAAAGGAAGCAGCCTTAGGTGGACTTTTAGAAGCGAAAGAATATCAAAGGCTTCTTAGTATCTCCAAAAAATCACCTCAATCAAAAGCCATAGAATATCTTCGATCAGATTATTTTTCGAAACAAACATTTCAAAATTAAAGCCAAAACAAACCAAAACAAAACTTAAATAATTCAAACTATGAGATTAGACTGGAATACGATCGACACTTGCTTTCTCGATATGGACGGCACGTTATTGGACCTGTATTACGATCACAAAGTATGGCACGTTGAACTACCCCGCAGACTAGCCTCCAAAGATAACCTAAACAAGACGGAAGCTAAATTAAGAATAGAGCTGATCACAGAGGAAAACAAAGGTACGCTGAGTTGGTATGATTTAGACTTCTGGAAAAGGACCCTAGATATAGATATTGATGAGATAGAGATCGCTTTATCTCACTATATCAGCCTTCGGACGGGAGCAATTGAATTTTTATTGGCTCTAAAGCAAAAGCCCCTTACTCTGTTTTTAGTCACAAATGCACACCCTAGGGGCTTGGACCGGAAATTGGAAAAAACTCTTATAGGGAACTACTTCGATCACATAATATCCAGCCATGAGATCGGGCTAGCCAAGGAAAGTCTAGGTTTCTGGAAAGGATTCCACAGACGATATAACTTTAACAAGTCAAGGAGCATCTTAATTGACGACAACTTAAATGTGCTAAAAACTGCGAAGGAATTTGGTATCAAACACATTTACGGAGTACAACGCCCAAACAGTAAAGGGGAGGCATATTCATCCGAGGATTTCTTCCTTATAGAAAATTACTCTAGTCTTTTGTAACAAAACTTCTAGTTCTTAAGACACGCGATTATTTCAAATATTGAGTTACCGAGACGATGGGCGCGCTCTTCAAACTTAGTACTCTCTCTCCACGAAGGTCTCGGAGCAAATGAACGTTCCCCTGCGATATTTTCAAAAAATGCATCCTCTGCTAAAACCTCTACTATCTCTTGCGCGTAAGACCGGTCATCAGTTGTCATAAATATTTTTGCATGATCCTTCATTTTTGGTCCTATTTTCTTAAGAAAATCCTTATTAACCAATCGTCTTTTATTATGTCTTTTTTTTGGCCAAGGATCTGGAAAAAGAATAAAAACACCATCCAGAGATTTGAGAGATAAATACTCGATAGTCTCTAACGCATCTCCAACCGCTATTCTAACGTTGCTAATACCCCTATTTTTTAAGTTTATTAACGTGCTACCGATTCCCGATTCGTAGATTTCACATCCTATAAAATTACGACCTGGATAATGTTCCGCCTGCCTCACCAGGTTCAGCCCGTTACCAAATCCAATCTCTAAGTATAGAGGGCGATGTTTAAGAAAAGCATTTTCTCCTTGAAAAGATATTTGTGAGCGGAAAGAAAAGTCTAGTAGACATTCCTCAATCGCTTTCCTTTGTGCGCTGGTTATACGGCCAGCTCTCTTAACAAAACTTTTAATGGTTCTTTTCAAGACCCACTCACCTTCAACGGATAGCTAAAATCTGATCAATCAAAAAATTTTCCGTCGATAGGAGAGGAAGCGCTGGCATAAGGCTTTTTCGGAATCCTTCCGGAAAGATAAGCCTCTCTACCAGCTGAAACGGCCTTTCTCATTGCCGAAGCCATCAACACTGGTTTCTGCGCACCAGCTATTGCTGTATTCATTAGGACCCCGTCGCAGCCAAGCTCCATGGCCACACTGGCATCAGATGCGGTTCCAACGCCTGCGTCCACAATTACCGGAACACCGCTGTTCTCTACTATTGATCTAATCGAATACCGATTTTGTATGCCAAGGCCCGAACCGATAGGAGCTGCCAAAGGCATAATAGCGGAACATCCAATATCTTCTAACTCAGTTGCGACGATCGGGTCGTCTGTGGTGTATACCCATACCTCAAATCCATCTTCACATAAGGTTTTCGCAGCCGAAATAGTTTCAATAACATTTGGGTACAGAGTTCTTTCGTCTCCAAGAACTTCCAGCTTGACGAGACTATGTCCGTCCATGAGCTCTCGAGCCAGGAGACAGGTTCTAATCGCAGTATTTGCATCATAACAGCCGGCAGTATTTGGCAACATAGTAAATTTAGTCGCGGGAAACACATCCAATAGATTTGGGGAATCTTTATCCTGTCCGATATTCACTCGTCGTACCGCTACGGTGATAACTTCGGCTCCGCTCGCTAGTATAGCTTGCCGTGCTTCATCAATATCCTTGTATTTTCCAGTCCCTACCATTAGTCGGGAAGAGAATTGGTAGCTACCAACCTCAAGTAAATCATCGCCCTTTTTTTTCTGTTTTTTCTTCATGGTATTAGTATTTAACTCCTAGTAAGTTTTCACATTTTTTCAAACCCCTTCAAGCAAACACTATCCTCCTCCAACCGCAGTAACTATTTCTAACTTATCATTCTCTAAAATAATCCTAGACTGGAAAAAAGCTCTCGGTATTATCTCCCCATTAATTTCTACGGCAAACCGTCCTTCTATTTCCATCTCGATTATAAGCCTAGCTAACAGACAATCTTTTTCAACCTCTTTTTCAAAACCATTTATCCAAATTTTCATAAGGCATTGTTTCCTTATTCTCTGGGTTTTCAACTTATTTTTTATCGTTTTTTAGGACTTAATACTTTTCAGAATGCTCGGCAAACTAAAGTTGATTCTTGCAGCCATATGGCTGAAATTTTAAAAAAAAAGAACTATGATACCAAGTAGAGGAATGATAGTCAGGATACGTCCGCCTGTTTTTTTGGGGATATTCTAAAATAAGCTTCATGAATGCACCAACCAAAATAATTTTTGAGAGAGATAGTCACCTAGAAAGGCTTGCTAAGGCATATTATGACTCGCGACTTCATTATCACAACTTTCAACACGTCTTAAATACGCTTGAATTCGGCAATAGGATTTTGATTGACTGCCAGTCCGAGCAAGTAACGTTAAGGAAACAAATTGTCTATCTCGCGATATTATTCCATGACGCAGGATACTCGGAAGATCATACTAGCTTAGGATTTGAGACCAAAGAAAGGTATTCGGCCAACCTAGCTGAAAATGTGCTAATAACAGAGAATTATTCCCCAACCGAAATAAAAGCAGTAAAAGAGGCCATTGTATCTACCGAGAGGCACGCAACTTTCAAAACGGCCGAGCAACAAGCAGTGCGGGCAGCTGATCTCTCCGGCATGGCAGCAAGCTATGACATTTTTCTTCTGAACTCTGTAAGACTAAAAAAGGAACACGAGTATCTGAGTAATTCCAGAATCTCTTGGGACACTTGGAAAAAGGTCAGTATCGATGTGGTAAAAGATTTTATCACCTACGATATACCATTGATCACATATTTCAAAAAATCCGATAGCAGCTCCCAGTTTTCAATAGCTGTCGAGAAAAATCTGGATCGGTTTACTGCTGAATCCGCAGAGCCCAGTTGGGCTAACCATCTTTGATCAAAACCAGAACTTCAAATTTCTCTTCCACCAATCGCGATTTAACCTGCCTCGCGGACTCCTTTGAAAGAGGACCTATCTTCACCCTATACCACACCGCACTATCTCCCCCTTTTGTAGATTCAATCGACGCAACTACACCCAGTAATGCAAGTTTCGCTTTCTGTCGATCAGCGTCTTCAAACTTAGAATAAGAGCCTACTTGCAGGAAAACAGAACCCCTTTCATCAAGTGTTCCTCCATCAACATTTGGGTTCATTAAAGGTACAGGCACTTCCTCACCAGGCAAGTATTTATAAAAAGTCGGATGAGACTGTTCACCTTGCACATCCAACTCTGATCCTGGCAAAGCATTGCTTGGGACCAAAGAAGCCACTCTATCTCTTAAGATACTTAAAATATCCAGAGGACGCGGCAAACTTGAAGACCAAAGATAAACTAAAAATGCGATGAATATCCCGCAAGCAAAACCACTTAAAAATCCTAGGTTTAACTGCGAGTCCGTCTTTTTCGATTTTTTCTTCTTTCTCACTAGCTTCCAATCTAACTCGATTACATTTTTTTTGGTGACGATATATTTAACAAGTTCAGTCCGTTTTCGATCACTGTCCCAGTTACACTCGCTAGACATAATCTAGCATTCCTAGTATCCAAGTTATCTACTAGTATTTTATTGGCGGCATAATTAGAGTGAAATAGATAGGCTAGATCTTTTAAGTACTGTGTAACTATATTTGGTTCTCCACTATCTGACGCTGCCATTACAATATCTGGAAATTGTGATAGCAGAAGGAGTTGTTCCTGCTCATATTCAGTAGACAAAGCTTGCTCTAGATTCCCTGGATTGCCGTCATCTGACCATCCTAAACCTTTAGCCTGAGCCAGAACGCTTGAGATTCGAGCAAAAGCATATTGAACATAATACACTGGATTTTTGGAACTTTTTTCTTTTGCCAATCCAACGTCAAATTCCATATGTTGATCTGCTTTACGCATCAAGTAGAAGAAACGTGCAGCATCAGCACCCACATCAGATATCAATGAATCCAAAGTGACAAAAGAACCCTTCCTAGTGGACATCGATACTTTTCGACCCTTATCAACCAAAGAAGCAAATTGCACAAGCATGATTTCTAATCTGGATCTGCTTATCTTAAGAACTTCAAGGGCAGCTCTAAGCCTCGGAATGTAGCCGTGGTGGTCCGCGCCCCACACATTGATCATTTTGAAGTAACCATCTTCAGCTTTTCGAGCATGATAGCTTAGATCAGTGGCAAAATAAGTATGAACCCCTCCTTCTCTAACTAAAACTCGGTCCTTTTCATCACCAAAATTTGACGCTCTAAACCACAGCGCTCCTTGTTCGGTGTAAGTCTGTTTTTCTCTATCCAGAATTTTTAGCACATTTTCTACAGCACCATCCTTAACAAGACTTTTTTCTGATACCCAACTGTCAAAACTAACTCTAAAGCCTGCCAAAGTTTCTTGAATGCCAGACAAGACAAACTCGGATGAAAAATCTCTAATCCTATTAAACAGTTGAGAACCTAGAAAGGACCTCAGCTGGCTTATTAAAAAGTCTAGGAGCTTTTCGGAATCAAAACCTTCTAACTCTCTGACTTCAAAAGTTTTTCCACCAAGCTCATCCAATAGTCCTTGAGACTTGATAGCTTCGGCTATATCACCAACATAGCCGCCCTCATAAGCATTGGATAGTGGAAAAGTCTCGCTCAGATATTTTTCTTGGTATCGATGAAAAACACTTAAAGCAAGAATATCCATTTGACGCCCAGCATCATTAACGTAGTACTCTTGGAGAACCTCATAACCACAAAACTTATATATTCGAGCAAGGGTCGATCCAACTGCCGCCCCTCGACCATGGCCGATGTGTAGTGGTCCAGTAGGGTTCGCAGATACGAACTCAATGTGGATTTTTTTATTTAAGCCCTTCTGATTCGACCCGTAATCGGATCCCTGAATATAAATTTTATCTATTGTAGAAAAAAGAGCATCCGTTGTTAGTTTGAAGTTCAAAAAGCCTGGCCCAGCGATTCCGACGCTATCAAAAAGTTTGAGACTATTTAATATTGGGATTAACTCATTGGCCAATTCCTTAGGGGATATTTTTAACTGCTTCGCGCCAACCAAAGCTATGTTAGTACTAAAGTCTCCCTGCGATCTTTTCTTAGGACTTTCTACTACGAAGGGAATGTCTGCTAAGGGTAAGATGCGCTCATTTTTGGAAGACGAGACCGCCCTAATGATACTTTCTTTGATAAAATTCTTCACAATACATACTACCTTCAAACTTAACCTAGGATCGCTCACGCATTACAAGGTATCCTCGGGGTCTACATCTAGAATCCATCGCACCCTCATTTTTCTTCCTAACGCCTCTATCCAGGGAATATGCTCTGATAAAAGTCCTTGTAACAGGACCCTTCTTTGACATTGCATTACCATGAGGCTTCTATATTTGACACGTTTAGGGCTGAAAAATGCAGAAATAGGGTAACTAACAAAAACTTGATCTGCATTACTATTCTTCATTAACTTTTCCCGTAAACATATCAGGAATTTGTCCGCTCCCGTCTTACTTGATGAATCAGCTTTTATTAACGCCAAAGCCGAAAAAGGTGGCATTCCCAATCTCTCTCTTTCATTCAATGCCACAGACGAGTAGGAGCGATAGCCATCATGTATGATTTTATTCAAAACAAGGTTGTCTGGCTGACGACTTTGAATTAAAACCTTACCCTGTCCCGATCCTCTACCACATCGCCCAGCCACTTGGGTAAGCAATTGCGCTAATCGTTCCTCGGACTTGTAATCTACACTAAATAACCTACTGTCGGCGTCTATTATACCAACTAGCGTAATTCCAGAGAAATCCAAACCTTTTGCAACCATTTGTGTACCAATGAGAATGTCAATTTCACGATTCGCTATTTTTCGAAAGAGCTCTTGCAAGTCTTTGGGATTCTTCACACTATCGCGGTCAACCCTTGCCACTCTTAATTTAGGGAAAAGCAAGCTCACCTTTTCCTCAACCTGCTCCGTCCCTATCCCAATCTCAAATAAATTAGGAGATTTACAACAGTTAGTTGCCTTTTCTACTGACATTTTTTTCCCGCAGTGATGACAAACCAGAGCATTAAATCTCTTATGATACACGAGATGTCTCTCACAGCTTCTACAAATTTGGTGAGTTCCACAGTTACGACACATCATTAGTGGCGCGTATCCTCTTCTGTTTAAAAAAAGAATAACCTGACCTCCGGCCGACACATGATGCTCAATTGCCTCTATTAACTTCTTTCCTAAACCACCATCTCTTCTGCCCTTACTAATATCAACCAACTCCCTCACCGGCTCCGATAAGGTTTTTGCGCGTCGACTAATTGAGATTTCCTCGAAACGGCCGGAGGAAATATTAGCAATAGTCTCTAGAGAGGGAGTTGCTGAACCTAAAATTACTGGAATATTCTCAATTTGCGCTCTCTTTATTGCTAAGTCACGCCCCGAATAGGCCAAACCTTCTTGTTGCTTATAGGAAACATCATGCTCTTCATCAACTACTATTGCGCCCAAACTTTTCATGGGAACCCAAATAGCCGATCTAGTCCCTATTAAAACGCTTAGTGTCCCGTTCCGACATCCGTTCCAAACGTCAAGCTTTTCAGAATCCTTACACTGCGAATGAAGAACGCCCACAGAGCCTTGAAACCTCGCTTTGAAACGCTGCACTATTTGTTCGGTCAACGTAACCTCTGGGACAAGAACTAACGACTGTTTACCCTCAGATAAGAGCCGTGCAATTAGTTCCATATATACCTCAGTTTTACCACTACCTGTGACACCGTAAAGCACTTTCACAC
>MDTD01170896.1_pt1 | contig 40604 bp, 37 predicted proteins | sample 811221 | NCBI WGS metagenome assembly MDTD01 (sample SAMN05326646, study PRJNA326480) | marine metagenome | isolation source: seawater | place: Pacific Ocean: South West | collected 2011
CATCACTTTGAAGAGGTTGTTGAGAGTTATAAAAATATTTATTATCTAAATTATTAACAAAATTTAAACACTCCTGGTCTGTAAAAATTTTGCCAAGGCAACAATATCCTTTTTCTTTGTATTCTTTAATCAATATATCATCTGTTTGACTATTATATTTGTTATATTTTTCCCATGTGTTTGAAATAACTTCTTTATTTTTAATGCTAATTGATCTTATAGAGAAAATTAGGTTATGTTTTATAACTAATTTAACAACTAAATTATTCAATCTAAAAAACTGTAAAATTCTTATTAAATTGACTTCAAAAAATACCTTAAGGAGTAATCTAAATAAACTTCTCTTTGAATACTTATTATTTTTTAGATTTTTATAGTTTTTGATGAAATTAAAATATTTATTATTCATTTATTTTTTATTTTATTAAAAAAAATTTCTGCCAGCACTTGAGCATAGTATGCCAATCCCCATCTAATAACTTGTAGTTTTGCTTTACCCCCTATTCTCGGCGGTTCATCACCTGGAATTTCACCGATTTTTAGTTTTGCTTTAGCAGCTCTTATAGACAATAGTGGTTCAACACCTATTTTTGTAAAAAATATTTTTTCATAAAACTTATACGACTTGTTGTAATTATCTAGTTCTAAATCATAGAAAATTTTACTTTTGTAAGCCCTAAACATTACCATTGCATCGGTATAATTAGATCCATGGAATAGATTTATTGATTTTGTGAATAACCAATTACCAAAAGCAGTTATTATAGTGTCATCCTCACTTTTTGCATTATCAAGATATCTTGAAACAATTACCATGTCATATCCCTCTTTCATTTTTTTAATTAGAGGTGGTATTTCATCTACAATAGAATTTCCATCTGGACTAAAAGTAATTACAACATCTCCTGTTATATGTGGCCATGCCTCTCTAAAAGATGCATTAAGTCCTTTTTCTTTTTGAATAATTACTTTTACACCATTCTCTTGACAAACTTTTACTGTGTTATCAGATGATTGACCATCAACTACTAAAATTTCATCAACCCAATTTTTATTTATTTTTGGTAAAATTACTTTACATCCATTTTCTTCGTTTAAAGTAGGAATTAATAATGTAATTTTCATTTTAATAATTATTTATAAATTTTTTGTCTGAATTATTTAAAACATTAAATACCTCATTTATACCATCTTCAACACTAAGATTTGCTCTAAATCCTTTTTTCTCAATCCTTGCATTACTTACAAAATAATCTCTTTGATCTGGATCTTTTTTATTTTTTATTACATTTATTTTTACTTTTTTATTTACCTTTTTAACTTTTTTTGCCAATTGTAATTTTGTTAAATTAGCAGATGATAATCCAAGATTATAAATTTGATTTTTCATTTTATTAAAATTCTTTAAAGAATACACAATTGCATTAACAACATCTTTGACATGTATAAAATTTCTTCTGAAATGAGGTTCAAAAATACTTAAAATTTTTTTCTCAATACTTTCTTTTACAAAAAAATTAACAAGTAAATCAGTCCTCATTCTATATGAATATCCAAAAACAGTTGCAAGTCTAAAGCAAATAAAATTTTTATGTTTACATACCTCCTTTTCAGCCGCTACTTTGGTTCTTCCATACAATGAAACTGGATTAAGAGGAGATTTTTCATCACAATATGAGTTCTTTTTTCCTACTCCATAACCTGAGTTGGAATTTAAATAAATTAATTTTTGGTTTTTTTTCATAAATTTTAAAATATTCTTGATGTGATCTAGGTTTATCAATTTGGCTAATTTTTTATTTTTTTCACACAAAGGAGCACCTACTAATGCAGCTAAAGGAATAATTACGTCACTTTTAATTACTTCTTTTTTCAGTAATCTTAAATTTCTGACATCATTTTTTATTAATTTAAAATTATTAAAAAAAAAAAGATGATTTAAGCTACTTTTTTCATATTTCATTAAATCAATAACAGTCACAAAATAACCTTCATTAATCAACTGCGTTGTTAGCATTGATCCTATATACCCACCTCCACCTGTTATTAGTATTTTCTTTGTCATCTATCTCTTTTACTTAATATAAATTTTACTTTAGGCCAACTTATGTTTAATCTAGTATCATACCACTTAACACTAAATTGCTTGCCAACATCATTATATTTTCCCTTGTAACTTAATTTATAATGTAAAACAGCATTTTTACTTAAGCATAAAGTAGAATTAATAAATTTTGGAGGTATTAAAACTTGAATATTTTTCTTATGAGAAAGTAATATTTGTTTGCTTTTTAGATAGTTTTTGGATTTTTCGTCATAATTTACAACTGTTAATAAAATTTTTCCGTAAACACAACTCATCAACTTCCATGTTTTACTGTCACCATGAAAACCCCTAAAAACATTTTTCTCAAATGTAGCAAATTTGTCATGATTAAATAATATTTTGATTTTCGATTTTTCCCAAGATGTCCAGATGTATCCTCTTGCATCTTTATAATTGTTATTTTTAATTATTTTTAAATTTTTAATCATTTAAAGAATTAAGAATCTTTGTTATCTGGAAAATTTTACTTTTAGATAGATCAGGAAAATTTCCAATATAATATCCAAAGAAATGCACATGCTCTACATTCTTAAAATCATAAAAGTTTTTTGGTCTAAATTTATCAAGATAAGGTTGTCTAAGTTGATTACCGCCACCCGCATTTCCTCTTCTAAATTCAATACCATATCTATTCATTAATTTTTCTAATTTATCTCTTTTTGAAACAAAGTTTTTATTTAAAATAATTGGAAATGCATAATTACAACTACCCTTTAACATAAAATTTTTAAAATAAATATTGCCATCTAATTTGGAAAGATAAAAATTTAAATTTTGAATTCTTTTTCTGTTGTTACTATCCAATCTTTTTAATTGATTTATGCCTATAACAGCGCTAATTTCATTACTCCTCATATTATAGCCAGGAAACATAAATATAAATTTTGGTGATAATTTTGGATATTTCTTAACATTAATTTTTTCAAATTTTTTATTACCAGCTTCTCTTAACATTCCATGAGAACGATACATTTTAATCATTTCGTAAAATTTTTTATTATTTGTGCAAATCATACCTCCTTCAATTGTTGATAAATGATGGGCATAGTAAAATGAAAAGTTAGAGGCGAAACCAAAAGTCCCTAATTTTTTATTATTCATTTTTGCACCATGAGACTCGCAAACATCTTCCAGTAAAATTATTTTTTTTTTTTTTAAAATTTTTAAGATCTTATTGGTCAATCCATTAAAACCTTGAGCGTGTGTTATAAATACTGCTGCAGTATTCTTATTTATTTTATTTATAATATCTTCTTCTCGCATTGATAGATTGGATAAGTTTATGTCAGTGAAAATTGGCTTAAAACCATTCTGAATTACTGAAACAATATCAGATATCCATGTCAGTGATGGGACAATTATTTCTTTTTTATTTGTGAAATTTTTTAACGCTGCAATTGTTAAAAAATTAGCAGAGGATCCTGAATTTACAAAAATGCTATATTTGACTCCTAACCATTTGCTCCATTTTTTTTCGAATTCTATAACTTTTTTATTTTGTGTTAAAATAGGTTTTTTTTTAAGAAATTTAATAACCTTATTGATGTCATTTAAATTTATGTTATTTGACATTAGAGGATGTTTAGATATTTTTTTTATTTTCATTTTAATTCTTAAAAAGTATTTCTGATTTATTATTCGTTATTTTAAAATCTAAAATTATATTATTTTTCATCTTTTTAAGAAATTTTTCCCTATCTTCTGGCTTTACTTGAAATAAAATAAAACCTCCACCGCCTGCACCTAATAATTTTCCACCTGTGGCACCATTTTTTAATCCATTATCATAAATTTTATCTATCTGTTCATTTGATACTGAAGGGCTTAACATTCTTTTAATTTTCCAAGTTTCATTTAAAAGTTTGCCAAATTCAAATATTTTATTTTCATTTAATAAATGCTTAGCTGTTTTGACTTGTGAAATTATTTCAAAAAGATCTTTTTTTTTTTTATTTAATTTATTTACATATGTATCCGCAATGAATTTTGCTGTTCTATTTATACCAGTAAATACCATTAAAAAATTTTTGCTAAAACTTTCTAAATCCTTCTCACTTTTTTTTATTTTAACTATTTTAAACTTACCATTTTTATAAAATTTAATCGAATTTAATCCTCCAAAACTAGCAGCTATTTGATCTTGCGACCCCACAGTTTCAGATAAAATATTTTGTTCAAGATTGATTGACAAATTAGCAAGTTTTTTTGTAGAAATTTTTTTATTCAAGTGACTATGAAGTGCATTTAAAAAACCTACAACAAAAGAAGAGCTCGAACCTAGGCCTGCTCTAGCTGGCACGTCTCCATCGTAATGAATTTCATAACCATTATGAATTCCTTTATTTACCAACTTTAAACCTTCTCTTACTACACCGTGTGAAATACTTTTATAGTCTTTTACCATTTCTATTTTTGAGTAAACAATTCTGAATTTGTGTTTAAAAAAAGGGGGCAAATCTCTTATAGAAACATATAAATATTTATTAATGGTACCTGACAAAACTTCTCCTCCGTTTTTTAAATACCACTCGGGATAATCGGTACCTCCACCAAAAAAAGATATCCTATAGGGTGTTCTTGAAATAATCATTTTTTACTTTGCAATTTCAAAAAGAATTTTTTTGAAATCAAGTCCATTATTTTTAAGCAAATAATCTCTGCCACCATTTTCGAAGTAAAATTTTTTATTTAATCCAAATCTAGATACTTTTTTATTTAAATTGTTGTCTGACATAAATTCCATGATAGCCGCCCCAAAACCACCATCTATCCATTGTTCTTCAATCGTTATAATTTCATCATAATTTGACAAATCATCCAACAATTTCGAACTTAATGGCTTAATTTTAAATATATCAAATAAGTCAATTTTATAATTTTGTAATTTAATTTCCTCAAAACACTTGATTAAACTGTAACCGCAGCTTAAGACACATTTTTTGCTGGAATTATCCATCAGTTTTGAATAGCCAATTTGAAAGTCAACTTGATTTTCATTAGTATATATCTCTTTTACGACATCTCTATCCAATCTTATAAATCTAAATTTTTCTTTATTTATCATTTCATCTACAAGTTTTTTTGTAGAAATTTCATCACAAGGTGTAATTATTTCAATATTTGGAAAGACCCTCATTGTTGCTATATCTTCAGTAGTATAATGGGTAGGGCCAGCATCTGCGTATCCTAGACCGACTCCTATACCAACTAAATTTACTGGTTGGTCCATAGCCGCAACTGAACATTTTATTTGTTCGTAACATCTGCTGGTTATAAATGGAGCCATCGCATAGCAAATAACTTTCTTTTTCATTAAAGTTAATCCAGCTGCCATTGAAATCATATGTTGTTCACATATTCCAGAATGTATAAACTGATTTTGAAGTTCTTTTCTAAATTCATCTAAACTTGGAGCTCCCATGTCTGGCGTGGTAAAAAATAAATTTTTATCTTTCTTTGCGTATTCAAATATTTTATCAATAAATATATCTCTCATAAATTGAGAGTTTTGGGTTGAACTTCTATCTAAATTTAAATAATTTTTACTCATTTTATGCAATTAGTTTCTAGATCTTGTCTTGCTATTTCAATTTCTTTTTTATTTGGCATGGTGTTATGCCATCTAGTTACATCTTCCATAAAACTTATTCCTTTCCCTTTAATTGTATCTGCTATTATTACACTAGGCTTTCCATTTTTATTTAAACAAATATTTAAAGCATCTAAAAGCTCATTATAATTATGACCATCTACTTTATGAACATTCCAACCAAAACTTTCCCACTTTTTGTCCAAAGGTTCTAAACTTAATAATTCTTCATTTTTACCCAAAATAATTTGTTTATTTCTATCAACAATAAATATTAAATTATCTAATTTATTGTGAGAGGCAAACATTGCAGACTCCCAAAGGGATCCTTCATAATGCTCTCCATCACTTAAAACTAAAAAAGAATTTATATCTTTTTTGTCGCTTTTAGCTGCAATAGCAAAACCACATGCAATACCTGGTGCTTGCGATAAAGATCCAGAAGTAGAATCAATGCCAGGTATACTTTTATCTCCATAAATTCTTAAAATTCCATCTGGAGTACCATAATTATTTAATTCTTCTTTATTAAAGTATTTTAAATCTGCAAGTATAGGATATATACCCATTGCAGAATGTCCCTTACTTATAATTACTCTATCTCGATCTTCCCAATTAGGGTTACCTTTTATATATTTTACTATACCACCGTAATACAAGGAAATTACAATTTCACATTGCGATAAAGCTGATGCTATGTGTCCCTGGTTTATTTTAATAACCATTTCAAATATCGATTTCCTTAACCATTGAGATTTAGCTTTTAAGAAATCTAAATTATCTTTCATTTATAATGATTTATTATTTTTATGTTTTTATGTCTAGATATAATTAAGATATGATGTAGTTTGCTATATATCATGATAGATGTAGTTTTTATAACTCCAAATAATTCCGAAGGAATTTATCAGGGGTTATCCAACAAATATTCAGCAATAGAAACCCCAACATGGTCATTGTTATTAGCTGAAAGTTGTAGATCAAAAAATTATAAAGTTGCCATAATAGACACTCTCGCCGAACAACTTACAGATCAACAAACGTTTGAAAGGATTATATCTTTAAACCCTAGATTAATATGTTTTGTTGTTTATGGTCAGAATGTAAATGCTGGAACAACTAATATGAGTGGTGCAACTAGACTGTCTAAATTTCTAAAATTAAAAAAAATAAAATCCCCTATTTCATATATGGGTTCACATGTTCAAGCTCTTCCAAAAAAAACATTAGAAGATGAAACTTCAATTGATATTGTATTTTTAAATGAAGGCGTTTATGCAATCTGGAATTTGTTATCTCAAAATGACTTAACTAAAAAAAATTTAAAAAAAATAAATGGAATCGCATTTCGAGATGAGTCAAAGGTTATAATTAATAAACCAGAGATAGTTGTCCCTCAAAATAGAATGGATATTGATTTACCTGGTTATGCTTGGGATCTCTTGCCGTTTAAATCCAAGCCTTTTGATCTTTATAGGTCACCTATGTGGCATGCAGAATATATTAATGAAAATCGTTCACCCTATGCTGCAATACAAACTTCTCTTGGTTGTGCATTTAAATGTGATTTTTGCATGATAAATATTATTAATAAAAATGATAGTGAAGAAATAGGTGTTTCATCTAACTATAGCGGGATGAGGTTTTGGTCTACCCAATTTATAATAAAAGAATTTGATAAGCTTTTTGATTATGGAGTTAATACAATTAGAATTGTTGATGAAATGTTCTTACTTAATCCAAAATACTATATACCCCTTTGCAATGCACTAAAAGAAAGAAATAAATCAGACAATTTTCGATTTTGGGCTTATTCAAGAATAGATACAGTCAAGCGTAAGGAAATATTAACTTTAATAAGATCAGCAGGAATTAAATGGTTGTGCTTAGGTATAGAAAGTGGAGATAAGGCAATTCGTTTAGAAGTCGCAAAGGGTAAATTTGAAGATGTAGATGTAAAAAAAATTATAAAACAAATACACGAATCAGACATAGAAGTAATGGCCAACTATATTTATGGATTGCCTGGTGATACAGAAGAATCTATAAATAAAACCTTTAAATTAAGTTTAGAACTTAACACGTCAGGTTGGAATACATATGCAGCTATGGCTTTGCCTGGTTCATCTTTATATAAAAAAGCCATTTCAAATAATATAAAATTACCAGAAAATTATGAGGGGTTTTCTTTTCACTCTTACAACACACAACCCCTTCCTACCGAAAAATTAAGTGCTGCAAAAATTTTAGAGCTCAGAGATAAGAAATTTGTTGAGTATCACTTAAACAAAAATTTTTTAGATAGAATAAAAAATAAGTTTGGAACCGAAGCAATGATAAATATTAGAGATATGACCAAAATAAAATTAAAAAGAAAAATAATTGATGAAGCTCAAAAATAGGTCAAAAAATCATATTGAAAATTTTGATAAATTTTTTTTTCATAAAACCGAAGAAATTACAAAAAATTTTATCAATTTAAATAACAAAAAATTTTCAAATAATCTTTCAATTATAATAAAGACCATAACTAATCAACTCAGAAAAGGTGGAAAAATAATTTTTTGTGGAAATGGTGGTTCAGCTGGCGACGCACAGCATTTAACTGCAGAACTTGTTGGTCAGTATTTAAATCATAGAAGAAAACCAATTTCAGCAATTTCGCTGACAACAAATACCTCAACAATAACCTCAATCTCAAATGATAAAAATTATGATATTATATTTTCTAGGCAAATCGAGGCTATAGGTAAGAAAACCGATATTTTGTTTGCAATTTCTACAAGTGGAAGAAGTAAAAATGTTGTTAACTCTTTAAAAACAGCAAAAGAAAAAGGAATAAAAACAATTTTGCTTACTGGTAAAAATAAAATTAAAAATAAAAATATAGATTTTCAAATCAATGTTCCTGCGCAACGAGTTGATAGAATTCAAGAAATGCATATTTTTATTGGACATGTAATATGTGAAATTTTGGAGCAGAGTCTTTGATTTTGAGGCAAGCTGTAATTTTAGTTGGAGGCTTAGGCTCTAGACTAGGAAATTTAACAAAAAATGTACCAAAACCAATTTTAAAAATTAATAAGAAGAGATTTTTAGATATAATAATAAAAAATTATGCAAGATACGGCATCACAAAAATTTATTTATTAACAAGTTTCAAATTTAAAAAATTTAAGAAAATTTATAATAATAAAACATTTAATTCGACAAAAATAGTATGCATAAACGAAGGACTACCTAAAGGTACTGGAGGAGCGCTAATAAATTCCATTAAAAGATTTGACCATTATTTTATACTTTGTAATGGAGATACTTTTTTTGATATAAATTATTTAGATTTCTTTTTTAATTCAAATAAAACAAAAGCTATTAATGTCGCTATTACAAATAGAAATCAAAATAAGAGATTTTCCTATGTAAAATTAAAATCAAATTTAATTACTGATTTCAATATTAAGAATGGAGACTTTGTTAATTCCGGATATTATATCATCAATAAAAAAAAACTTATCAATAAAGTAAAAAATATTAAAAAGGTCTCATTAGAAAAAGATATTTTTCCAACATTAATAAAAAAAAAACAAATTAGTTTTGTAAAATATAAAAAAGAATTTATAGATATTGGCGTTAAAAAAGATCTAAATAAAGCAAGTAAGTATTTACGCAGTAATCTAAAAAAGAAAGTTGCTATATTAGATCGTGATGGAGTAATAAATTATGATTTTGGTTATGTCCATAAGATAAATAAATTTAAATTGAAACCTAATATAATAAATTTTATTAAATTTCTGAATGATAAAAGTTATTTAGTATTTGTTGTTACAAATCAATCTGGAATTGGGAGGGGATATTACTCTGAAAAAGACGTAAAAAAACTTCACAATTATCTTGATTATAAATTAAGTAAAAATGGTGCACATATAGATGAATATTTTATTTCACCATATTTTAAATTTTCTAAATCAAAAAAATATAGAACTGGTTCAAAATATCGAAAACCAAGTATTGGTTTTTTTAATCAAATTAAAAAAAACTATTCGATTGAGTTAAAAGGAAGTTTCATGATAGGAGATCAAAAAACAGACCATCTTTTTGCAAAAAAATCTAAAATTAAATATTTTGATGTAAATAAAATTGGAAGTCTTTTAAAATTAAAATCTATTGTTTAATTTATTATTAATATAGTTCACAATTATTACTATGGTAAAAATCATTATAGTTACATAAATCCAATTTTTTAACATAAACAATAAATGATTTTCCAAGTTTAAAAATGGAAAATAAGTTACAGTTAATAATATTTTTAGTTCTCTTGGGATTTTATCAGAGTTAAGAATTTTGCTAATAATATAAATTATCGCGCCCATTAAAATTGAGAATATAGTGAAACCTATAACACCAAAGTTATAATAACTTTCAACAGAGGCTGGCATATTAAATGAAGATACAGTTTCAAGGTTTAACTGATTTATATCAATTCCAAATTGTTGTTGCCATTTTTGACTAGGATTTAAATATGTTGCTCCATACTTTAATTTCAATTTATCATTATCTTCATTATTGTATTCAGTATTTAATAAATAATGACTTTGTGAGAGCATTTGTAAAAAATCTACTCTCTCTAAAAAATTAGCTGTCATATATCTAAATAAACTTACATCAGTCTTAACAAAGTCCCCGTTTACCAACATATATTTTTTATCTTTGTTAAATTTATAAAAGTTAGTAGATTTATTTGCTATAGTATAGGAATTTTGTAGAATATTTAATTTACAATTCCATAATAACGGCGAAATTTCTTTTCTAATTTCATTTTTAACAGAACTTAAAATTATAATTAGAAATGTTAAGAAAAATAAATTAATAAAAAAAATTTTTTTTGATATTGTGTGAAATATAATAGATGAAATAATAATATAAGCTATTATTAAACTAACACTAGAGCTAGTATTTAATATTAAAAAAATCAGTGTGGTTAGTAGTAAACAATATCCCAGTAATCCATTAAATAATTTATAACTTTTAAATCTTAATATTTTATCAACAAATAATAAAATTCCAGAAACAATCAAAAAGAAACCAAAATAGCCAATTGTATGAATTTTTTGAAATAAGGTTACCAATATATTGTTATCTTTAATTAAATTAAACAGTTCGCTTTCACAAACAAGTATTGCAATACGATTTATATAAAATAGGCTGAAACCAAAAATAAAAAAAATTAAAATTAATAAATTAATATTTTTTTTAGGGTCTAATAATTTTAAAATAGTTAAATTACCTTTGTTAACAAACTTATCTCCAAAACCTATTTTTTTATTTATTAAATAAATATAAAAAGAGCTACTTAAAAAAAGAATATAAAAAATATAAACCCCATTTAAAAAGTCACCTTCAGATAAGTCAGAGTAAGAGTGATGAATTCTATAAGCGAATAAATAGTAGGCACAATAGCAAATAACATTTAAAGCCAAATAAGCTTCAGCAAAAAGAATTTTATTTATATTTTTAATATTTTTAAAATATAAAAAAATTATAAAAATTAATGGTGTTAGTAACAAAAAATGTATCACCATAATTTGAATATATTAATCTGTATTAACTTTAATACTTTTTTTATATATTTTTTGGATCAACCTTTTTGTTTTATCACTCAACAAAAGTTTTAAATTGTGAACTAATCTTGATCCTATAGCTTTAAATATTTGAAACTGTAAATTTAAAATAGTTTTAAAGTTTAATGTTGTAAAACCAGTTTTTGATGGTTCGTGAGGCATATGTGAAGGTTGACCCATGCCTAACATCATAGATTGAACTTTTGTCAAATTATTTATAAATTCTGTTTTAACTATAATTTTTTCTCCATCTTCTATTTCGTTATCTATTTGAAAGAATAACGATTTCCTTCTCCAGAAAAAATTTAAATAAGGTTTGGCTCTATGAATTGTTTTATTGTCAAATATCACAATTGAACCTTTGGGCATCTTAAAAGATTTTATATCTTCTTGGTATTTTTCCATTATGTGAGTATCAAAGTTTGGATGTTTAAAATCTCCAGAGTACAAATGACTTCCTCTAACCGCCTCAAATTCACCCTGAAAAACGTCATTAAGGTAAATTATAAAAACCAAACCTTTTATATTTTCATTTTTTAGTCCATACTTTTTATCATCAGTATGCCAAGGATTCTTTGCCCCAGAGCTGACGGAATATACCCTATGACATTTTAACCTAAATTTTTCACCTAAATATTTTTCACTGATATTCATAATTTCTTTTGATGTAAGTAAGTTAAATAAAGTCTTAGATTTTGCTAACCCGTTAGACATATAATATCCATCGTGGTCGTGGACTGGAGTTATATCTAAAGAGTTGAATTTTAAATCAAATAGATCAGTTTCGGACATAATTTTATCTATTGTATCTTCGTTTAATACCGAAGCTTTTGAATAAAAAGAATTTTTTGATATTTCTTCAGAAATATTCTCAGCAGTCGTATTCAAAAATTCTTGTGAAAAATAAGTATTCATTTAAATATCAATATATGGAATTTTTTAAAATATACCAACAAAATCTGTTATATTTTATCATTCTGTCTTTTATATCAATTTTATTAATAAACAAGATACTTGTTAAAATAATTATAAAAAAAAAAATTTATGATTTAAATGAGAAAAATAATAACAATAAAATCTACACTGGGTTTGGTTTTTCTTTTGTAATTATTACCTTTCTTTATTTAATTTTATTTTTAATTCTAGAGGACTTCAAAAATATTTATTATCAAATAAAGTATTTGTCAGTACCTATGTCTGTAATTATTCTAGGCACAATTGGCTTGATTGATGATTACAAGGGATCTCCAATTCATATAAGATTAACCCTATTTTTTATGTGTTGTTTTCTCAGCACATCTGCATTAAGTAACGACATTTTAAGTTTTGTCCCATTTCATAAATTACAATTAATAATGGTTACTCTTTTTTGGGTATATTTTATAAATGCATCCAACTTTCTCGATGGTGGAGATAAATTTTTTATAAATTTCATTTTACCCAATACAATATTTTTTTGTTTATACTATTATTTTTTCGAACCAGACAGTTTAAGACTTCAAATAAATCTATTAATTTTAATATTTATGATTAATTTTAATTTTTACAATAAAGACCCGAAAAAATTTTTTTTAGGTGATACCGGTTCTTTGACATTTGGTTATTTATATTTTTTTAATATTTTACATCTTATTGAAAATAAAGAATTTATTTTGGCGATATTACTATCAATCTTTATATTGTCGGATGTTAGCATCACCCTTTTCCTAAGGTTATTAAAAAAAAAAAATATTTTTTCAAGGCACAAGGGGTTTTTTATTCATATTTCAAAGTTTCTTGGAAGATCAAATAAAGAAACATCCTTAGCAATATTATACGTTAATACCATATTAGCAATTTTGGCAATTATTTATAAATTATACTATGAAAATTTTATTATATTAGTTTTAGGATTTACCAGTATCATTATTTATTTATTTTATTTAATCAAATTTGATTTTAAAAATTTAAAATATACATTTATTAATTAGAATGAATATTTCCATAATAACCCCTGGAGCAAGTGGAGGATATGGTGGCATAAGTAAATATAATTCAAACATAATTAGTTTCTTTATTAAGAACAGAAAGTTTGAAAAAATATATTTATTTTCAAGAACAAAAACTGATTATAAAAATAAAAAAATAATAAAAACAAATGAACAAAATATTTTAATTTTTTTTTATAAAATTATACTAAACCAATTTAATATAATTAGGTCTGATTTAATTTTTGTTACTCATATAAATTTAATATTATTTTGCATAATTCCAATACTGATGAATAAAAAAGTAATTCTATGTACTTATGGATTAGAAATATGGGGTGGTAAAAAAAATTTTATTTATCAATGGTTAATTAAGAGAATTAATCATTTCATATGCATGAGGAATTACACAAAGAAAAAACTTTTATTAAATTATAAACTCAAAAATAAGAATTTTTACAGCCTACATAATTCAATAAAATTCAGGAATATTAAAATTAAGAAAAATTTACCAAAAGATTTAATTACTGTTGCAAGATTAGATTCTTCAGAAAAATTTAAAGGTATTGACGAGACAATTGAGGCACTTTCAAAATTAAAAAAAATGAATTTTTCGTACAATATTGTGGGTGAGGGAAATGATAAAAATAGATTAATTCGAAAGGCAAAGAAGTTTAAATATACAAAAAAAATAAAATTTTTTGGCAGAATAAGTGAAAAAAAAAGAGACTTATTATTATCAAAGTCTCATATAATGATCATGCCAGGCAGTGATAAAACGTTTGATACTTATCCCTTTAGATTTATTTTTTTAGAGGCTGCTGAGTATGGGCTTCATATAATTGGAAGTTTACCCCCGATAAAAGAAGAAATTGATTCTGCAAAGGTTTATAAAAGTATAAATTTTGTCAATCCGCAAAATAAAGATCATATTCTGAAATTAATTAAAAGGTTGCAAAGAAAAAATAAAATAAGAGATGCAAATTTAATAAAAAATTTTTCAACAAATAATTTTGAAATTAATTTGGAGAAAATAATTAATAAAGTAATTAAATAATTTTAATTTTAGGAAATGGAATTATAAGTTTTATTTTCTTGTTCTTATTGGCTATCTTTTTATAAATGAATTTTTTGAAGTGCCATATTAAAATAAGTAAATAATCTTGTTTTTCCTTCACCAGCTTAACTTCATCCTCTATTTTAATATTAGTTATAGGTGTAAATTTGCCAAATTTTTCTTTATTCACATCGTACACTCTATCTATTAAAGAACTATCAATATTTGCTAACTGAAGTAAGACATTGCCTTTAGTAGATGCACCAAATCCAGACACTTTCATATTTTTATTTTTTAGCTTTACAATTAATTGATTTAACTTTTTAGCATGACTGAAGACATTCTTAAAAAAAAGTTGGTATGTTTTAATTTTATCCATGTTTCTTTTTTTTTCGTACTTTAATTGTCTTTCAATTTTCTTTTCATTTGATTTATATTTTGAATTATTATGTGTTACATTTAGCCAAATGCTTCCTCCATTTATTTCATTCATACCAAAATCAATAATTTTCATATTTGTTTTTTTAAAAATGTATGACAAAGATAGAAGCGAATAATACTCATAATGTTCTTGACAAAAGGTATCGTATGAAAAAGTTTTTACTATTTCTGGTAAGTAAGCAACTTCTAAATGAAAAACACCATCACTCTCCAAAATGGATTTTACTAGCTCAACAAAATTTATTGGTTTTTCTAAATCATAAAACATTGCAACTGCTGTAATTAATTTAAATTTCTTTTTTGAAATTTTTGAATATCCTTTCTCAAAAGTATTCGGTACTGTATTGGATTTATTTTTATAATATTTTTTCAATTTTATTATTGATGGATCAATTCCATAACATCTCGAGTTATTTTTAAAGAAATTTAAAAAAGTTCCATCATTAGAGCCAATATCAAGAATTAAATCTTGTTTATTTATTTTAAAATTTGCCATTAATGAATTGAATTTGTTCTTTAAATGACGAACCATTTTTGGGTTTAAACCTGATCTATATCCATAATTTTTTCCATATAAGATCTTTGGATTATAATTGTGTTTCAGTTGTAATAATTTCGATTTCTTTGAAAAAACTACTTCAACAGGCGTCTTGATAATATTTTCAGACTTTGATTTAGGGAAAGTTCCTGTTAAACCCATTTTTGGAAATTTTGCTACTGTAATTAGGTTCTTATCTCCTGAAATCCGACATTTATTAATTTTTTTATATATATTATTAACGTAAGTCATTTATACTAATTTAAGCTGTCCGTATTTGATGAAAAAAAATTATTATACACTTATATTTGCTCAAAATTATGTAACATATCACTCGAGTATGTATGCAGAATTTTATAAAAAATCAAAACAAAAATCATTAGTTGTATATTTAGATGAAGCAGGAAAATCTAATAAAATTGAGAAGAGATGGCAGAAAAAATTGAATTGGGGAATAAATTTAACAAAAGGTTTTAAAAGTATACTTATTAAGAATTATGCAAAAGACCCTTATTCTAACAGTTTTTTTTCAAGGATAAATTTACAAATTCCATACATTTTATATAAAGTTAGACCTGCAAGGGTATTCTTTCAGGGTTATTCTGATTTTTCAAGTTGGTTAATTTTATACTTTAGTTTTCTTTTTGGTATTAAATCAATAAATTGGAAAGGTGAGAGAGTTCTTCAAAGAAATGAAATAATAACTAGTCTAAAGAAAAATATTCTTAAATATTTCTTTTTCTCGTTATGTAATAAAATATTTTATTCTTGTAAGGGGAATCTAGAATACCTTAAAAAATTTAATATTAAAAAAAGCAAACTTTTTCCAATGAATTGTAGTGTAAACAACAATTATTTTCAAAATAAGTTTAAAATATTAAAATATAAAAAAAATATTATAAAAAATAATAAAAACTTTAAAAATAATAGTAAATTAATTTTAGTAGTTTCAAATTTTGAAAAACGGAAAAATATAAAGGCTATACTAGAAATATTACCTTTCGCGAAAAGCAATAATTTTTCTTTAGTATTAGTTGGAAGTGGAAACTATTTTTCTGATATCGAACAATATAAGAAATTATATAGAGATAATTTAAATATTGTAGGTTTTGTTGATATAAGTAAAATTTCTGAATATTATTTAATTGCAGATTTATTTATTTTACTATCAGAATATGATCCATCTCCTAAAACTCTTAATGAAGCTTTAAATTTTGGAATTCCATGTATAGTATCGGAGAATTTGGGTACATCTAAAGATCTTATTAAAGATGGAATTAATGGTTTTATTTTAAAAGATGCAAACAAATATAAAATTTATAATTATGTCAAAAGAATATTAAATGAAAAAAATATGAAACAAAAATGTATTTCTTATAATAAAGAATTATTAAAACTTTATTCTCCTACTCAAAATGCTAATATCTTATTCAAGAAATAAATAATTATGAAATTTCAAAAACAGTAACAATAAAAAAATGTAGGTTGTGTGGAAATAAAAAAATAAAAAACATTTTTTCATTTGGTAATTTTTTTGTGAGTAACTTTGTAAAAAAAAAACAAGTTACAAATTCAATTAAAGCTCCCTTAGAATTAGTTCATTGTAAAGAGTGCGACTTGCTTCAATTAAAGCATAGTGCACCCCAAGAACTATTATATAAAGGTTTTTATTGGTATAGATCAGGTGTAACAAATACCATGAAAAAAGGGTTAAAAGATATATTTAATGTAGGTAAAAAAGCTGCAAATCTAAAAAAAGGAGATACCGTATTAGACATAGGAGCTAATGATGGAACTTTATTAAAAAACTTTAAAGATTCTAATTATTATACAATAGGATGTGAGCCTGCAAAAAATCTTTCAACAGAATTAAAAAAAAATTGTAAAGTTTTAATGAAAGATTTTTGGAATTTTGAAAATTTTACCAAACTTCAAAAAAAATACAATTTTAAAAAACCAAAATTAATAACCGCAATTGGAATGTTTTATGATTTAGAAGACCCATCAACATTTATTAATGATATTAACAAAGCAATTGATGATGATGGAATATTTATAGCACAACTAATGTGCCTTAAGTCGATGATAGAGAAAAACGATTTAGGAAATATTTGTCATGAACATTTAGAATACTACTCTTATAAGTCACTAATTTACTTATTCGAAAATAATGGTTTCCAAATTTTAAAAGTTGAAGAGAATAACATTAATTCTGGTAGCTATAGAATATTTTGTAAAAAAAAAATAAAGCCATCAATAAAAGTGAGAGAAAAAACCAGTTTAACTGATATAAAAAAATTCATTGCCAGAGTAATAAATATTAAGTCAAAATGTTATAATTTTATAAAACAAGAGGTAGAAAAAGGAAAGTCAGTAATGGTTTACGGAGCTTCTACAAAAGGAAACACTATTTTACAGTTTTTTAATTTAAACAATAAACTTATAAAGTATGCAGCAGAAAGATCTCCCCAAAAATGGGGTAAATTTACTGTTGGAACTGGAATAGAAATAATATCTGAAGAACAAGCCAGAAAAATGAGACCTGATTATTTCCTTGTTTTGCCTGTAGCATTTATTGATGAGTTTATTAAGCGTGAAAAAAAATGGTTAAAATCAGGTGGAAAATTTATAGTCCCATTTCCAAATTTTAAAATAATATCAAAATGATTAAGAAAGCTTTAATTTTAGGTGTAACAGGTCAAGATGGTTCATATATGGCTGAATTACTTTTAAAAAAAAAATATAAAGTTTACGGCTTTTATCGCAAAGCAGCCACATCAAATACAGTAAATATTGATCATTTAATAAATAATAAAAAAATATTTAATAAAAATTTTTTTTTAATTGGAGGAGATCTTTTGGATTCAAATTCTATTTTGAATGCAATATCTTATTCAAAACCAAATGAAATATATAATTTTGCGGATCAAGATCATGTAAGATGGAGTTTTACTATTCCAAGTTACTCTTTCAGTGTTACAACACTTGGTGTACTAAATGTCTTGGAGTGCATAAGACAATCAAAATTTAAAATTAAATATTTTCAACCAACATCTTCAAATATGTTTGGGAATACATTAAAAAAATCACAAAATGAGAAAACTGAATTTAAACCGATGAGCATATATGCTTTGGGTAAAGTATCATCATACCACTTATGTAGAATGTATGCAGAAATATATGGAATGTTCATTTGTGGCTCAATTTTTTATAATCATGAGTCACCAAGACGAACCAAAGAATATGTAACTAAAAAAATAGTTACAGCAGTTTGTAAAATTGCAAAAAAAAAACAACAAGTACTTCATTTAGGTGATATTGATCAAGGTATAGATTGGGGCTATGCCAAAGATTACGTAGAAGCTTCATGGAAAATTATGCAACTTAAAAATCCAGATTTTTATGTAATAGGCTCTGGAAAATTAACAACAGTAAGAACTTTTGCGAGAAAATGTTTCAACTATTTTAATTTGGACTATAGAAAATATATTAAAATAAATAAAAAATTATTAAGACCTTCTAAAACAAGCAACTTAAAAGCAAATTTTAAGAAGGCGAAAAATGATTTTGGATTTATGCCTAAAACAAATATTGATAATTTAATCAAAATTATGATTGAAGATGAAATAAAGAAAATTGATTAGTTAGAGTACAGCTATCTAATAAACATTTTAAATATCAAATTTTACAAGATACATACCCCTGAATCCTTCATGAGTTGAGTCAATTATGGTTTCATTTTTTGAAATTATTCTTGGATGTAAATCACATCTGTAGGATTTATTTTTTATATTTGGAATACACCAAAATTTATTTATTATTTTTAATAATTTATTATCTAAATTATAAGAAAACAAAGTACTCTCATTATTTTTATCGTGGTACGTGTCACTAATCATAATGTTACTTTCTTCTATAAAAGAAAAATGACCACCAGAAATTTCCATAGGAATATTTAGATTTAATTCTGAAATTTTATTTTCTATTTTATTAAATTGTATATATTTATCTCCATAGATTTCTTTTCTTACAATTGAAGGAACTCCAATTTTTTTAAATAATGTTATTAATTTTCTAATAAAATAATTATCAATATTATTTAATTTTTTTGTAAATTTTTTATTTCTACCCCAAATTATAAAATTATTTTCATTTAACCATGATCCATGACCAGCAGTCCCAGTATCAAGAACATTGATAATTTTTTTATTTTTAAAGTCATAGTAAAACAGATAGGATAAGAAATTATTGAAATTGGTAATTGATCTTAACAAAAATACAAAATCATAGCTATTAGGCGCAAAGAGAATATGATCTATCCAACAAGAGTTAAAATTTAAATCTTTAAAATCTTGAAAATCAGATTTATTTAATTCAATTAAAACATCAGAATTTTCAATAGAGCAAATTCTAAGTAAATTTTCATTTTCCTGATATTCTTTTTGATAGTAACCATAACCTTCTCTTAACTTATTTAATCTTGAGTAATCTACACTAGAGTATATTTTTTTGTCATCAGAAATTGAATAAATAGGATTAACCAAAATTTTATTTAATTTGAAAGTTTTAGTATCAAAAATGTGTGATTCATAATTTTTTTTAAAAAAATTAAAAATAAACTTGTCTTCAGATATCCATTGCAATTGGGATCCCTGTTGAAAATTCCATGCATATGTAGAACTTATTGTTTTGATTTCATTATTCATTAAATCTGTAACACAAATTTTTGCTGAATGATTTTTTTTTATGCTTTCACCTTTATTTTCAACATTGTGAGAAAGCAAAAAACTTTTAGAAACATTTAAAGGTGACTTATCATAGTAACCAAAAAAATGATTTTTTTTAAACGGAGTTATTAATTTTCCCATGTTTTAAAAATTTTATAAAAAAGTTTTTGTTTTTAATAATTAAATAAATCCATAAAAAAAATAAAACCAGCAAAGAAACAATAAATTGATAGAAATTGTAAATTAACAATAAGGCAAAAATACAAGTTATTATTATTAATATCACATTAAGCTTTTCTTTATTAAAACCATTATTAATATTTATTTTAAAGGTTAAAAATAACGACCCAATATAAAAGGACAAACAGTATGTTAGAATAAATTTATCAATTGATTGAAATGAAAAAATAAAAATCCCAATTATTTGGATGAATAAAACTAAACAATTTGTAATTGTATAATATCTTTGATTGTCTGAAGCTTGGTAAATAGTTATTAAACTATTGTAAAAAGGAAGTATAATTAGAAATATACTCAATAAACCTATGATTTTTGCAGATTCAAGCCATTTCGAACCTAATACTATGTTTATTATTTCATAATTAAATAAATTAAATATAAAAATAAATGGAATAATCAAAATTATAATCAGTGATTGGATTAAAATAAAGTCGTCAATTTTTTTTCCTTCTGTCTCAGATTTTAAATGAACAAATAAAATATTATCAGTTATAGACCCTAAAAATCTGTATGGTATTTTGACGATATTAAGTGTTTGATTAAATATTCCTAATAGGTTTTTACCGAGTATACTTGCCGTTATTAAATCAAATACTTTATATGATAAAGTTTCAGTTAATCTAGGAAAATATGATCTCAACGAATAATTGAATAAAAACATAACTTTGTTAGGTTTAGTTTCTAAATTTTCCTTTTTAAAATCAAAATAAAAAGTAATTGAAAGCAATAAAAGTAGTATTGAAAAAATAATTTCTTTAATGACTAGAACAATTAGGTTATCTCCAAATATAAATGCCAATAAACATGTTAAAACTAAACTTGAGATTAAAGAAATAGATCTAAAAAAAGATGCTTTTTTAAAATCCATTTTTTTTTCTCGAATGGCTAAAAAAATTGATGAGTAATTATTTAATATACTTAAAAAGCCAAATAATATTATTATATTAAAATATAAAGCTCCATAAAATTTTTTAATTATTATTGCTCCTAAAATCGAAAAAATAATTATTAATATGCTATATATTAAATTTATTTTACAAACATTTTTAAAATCTTTTAATGTACCATTAGAAAATAAATATGTTTGACTAAGGGATGGTGCGCATATACTTGTTATTATTTCCTTTGATGCTAAACAAAAAATATAAATTCCAAATGTATCTGGACTTATAAATCTAGCTAATATTGCAATACTCAAAAAAGATATAAATGACGATATATTCGAATTTAAAGATGTCCAAAAAGCTTGCTTTAAAAAATTGATCATTTACATTTTTTCAAATTTATTAACAAATGTGACAACATCTAAATTTTTTTTTGCAAAATTAAAAGCATTTAGGTTTAATTTTTTAGTATTTTTTTGTTTGATTACCATATTTAAAAATTTAGTAATTCTATCTTCACTTTCAGCATTTGTAACAAATCCTAATTTATTTTTTTTAATTATCCAATTTAAATCACAATTTTTATGAACTATTGCTGTTATATTTTTTTTATTTGTGCAATAAAAATTAAATTTACCAGGAATGAACGGAGTAGAATTCCTGCTGCTTAAAGTTATTAATCCACTATCATATTGATCAACTTTCTTTGAAAATAAATCATTAGACACTGGTTTAAAAATTTTGATATTTTTTACTTTTTTTAATTTCAAATTCGCTTTTAATTCTTTAAGTAATATTCCATTGCCATATATATCTAAACAACACTTATTTTGTAAATTTTTAAATGGAATAATAATTTTTTCCAAATTTTGTGATGGACCAATACTTCCACCAAATACAAATTTAAATTTTTTATTTTTTCTATATTTTATTTTTCTTAATTTTTTAAATTTATTCCAATTATAATTAAATATAAACTTGTTTTTGTATTCTGGGTAAATTTTAGAAAGATATTTTTTTGCATCTAAAGAATTTACTAAAACTTTATCACTAATTTTATAATTATATTTTTCTATTTTTTTCATAATGTATATAAGCAAAAAATTTTTTAATATTTTAAGGTCAATTGCATTTTGTGGAAATATATCTTGAATATTTAAAATTTTTCTTTGTCTTTTAAAAAATAAATTTAATAAACCTAGAAATATTGGGGGGCTATATATGAAAATTTTGTCAAAATTTTTTTTTATGGAAAACAATTTAATTAAAATTTTGCAAAAGAAGTATAATTCATTAATCCCTTTTAATATAAAATTTTTATAATTAGATTTTAATTTGTTAATTCTTATTATTTTAAAATTTTTTTTAAACTTTTTACTATTATTTTCTTTACCTGATGTAATTAAAGTAATTTTGTGATTCCTTTTCAATAATTCTTGGATTAAGTCGTCAATTATAAATGAACCAGATCTTGTTGATGGCAAATATTGATCAGATATTATTAGAAATTTCACTTCTTGTTAATGCCAAGCCAATTATTTTTTAAGTTTGATAATCCTTGAATAAGTTTAACTACTCTATCCGATGTATTACTAATACTATAGTCTGCCGGAATTTCACTTGAATATTTACTCAAATTTTTTGTTAATTCTATTGAATTTAATATATTTTTTTCATTTATCCCTGTTAATATTATTGATCCACTATCTAGTGCTTCTGGTCTTTCTATAGAATCTCTTATACACACTGAAGGGAAATTAAGTATTGAGCTTTCCTCTGCAATTGTCCCACTATCAGATAACGTGCAATATGCATTTTTTTGTAATTTGATATAATCAAAGTATCCAAAAGGTTCGCAAAGTAAAATTTTTTTTGAATTGCTTAAAACTGAATTTTTATTTTTAAATCTTGGGTGATTAGTAATTATAATTTTGAAATTATAATTTTTTTCCAAACTTTTTATTGTAGAGATTAAAATTTTAATCTTTTCTTCATTATCTACATTTTCTTCTCTATGCATACTTATTAAAAAATACTTATCTTTTTTTAACTTTAATTTATTTAAAATTTTTGAATTATTTATTTTTGTATTATTTACTTTTAAAACTTCATTTAAAGGTGAGCCGATAACAAATATTCTCCTTTTGTCAAAGCCTTCACTTAGTAGATTTAGTTTTGCATGATTTGTGTAAACTAAATTAAAATCACTTATACTATCTACCATCTTTCTATTTAATTCTTCTGGTACATTATTATCAAAGCATCTATTACCAGCCTCCAAGTGAAACACAGGTATCTTTATTCTTTTTGCTATTAAAGCACATATGCTGCTATTAGTATCACCAAGTAATACTATTGCATCTGGTTTATCTCTGATAAAAATTTTTTCAGAATGGATTAGAACTTCTCCATAAAATTGTCCTACTGATTTATTTTTAATATTAAATATGTAATCGGGCTTCTTTATATTTAGTTCTTTAAAAAAATTGTGAGATAGTTCTTTTGAAAAGTTTTGGTTGGTAAATATTAACTTGTGAGAAAATAATTTTTCCATTTTTTTTATAATTGCAGATAGTCTTATTATTTCTGGTCTTGTTCCGACGATAGTTGCTACTTTTAACTTAAACTTTTTCATAATAAGTATCTGTTTTTTTGGGATTATATATTTCATTAGAATAAAAAAGAGTTATTAGTTCCTTGCTTTCATTGTTACTTAAATTATGAGTACAGTAAGTTGGTATATCAATTATATTTTTATCTTTCGAATTAATTTTAAATTTATGTATTTTATCATCAAAAATGTGGCGAAATCTTATTACTCCACATCCTGACATTATTATAAATCTTTCAATTTTTTTAGTATGAAAATGATTTCCTCTAACATTATTTTTTTTCGTTGTAGACATAAACATATGTGCATTTTTTTTAGATTTTATAACCTCCCAAAGAGAACCTCTTTTATCTGAAAAACTTTTGGTTTTTAATATAATTTTTTTTGGAAATGCATAAGATCTAAAAGTATTAAAAAGATTTAATTCAAAATTGTTTTTAAAATCAGGTATTACATTGTTAAAATAATCAGCTTTGTATCCTTTAATTTTAATTAAAAGATTATGAAGAGATATATTTGTATGGTGTTTATTATTAATTAATTTATTTTTCTTCAAATTAGAAAAAATATTATTTATGACATCTTTTACATAAATTAGTTTAATATTTTTATTTATTTTAATTTTAAATTCTTTATTATTCATCACCTCATTGCAAATAGTTGCAACGACAGAATTATAATTTGGTTTACAAAATTCTCCAAATATATTTGTTAAAATCAATATTTTTAATTTAATATTCCTTGAAGTACAAAAATTTTTAAGTAAATTTTCAGTTTTTAATTTTGATCGTCCATACTGGTTATTTTTGTTTCTATGAATACTAGATGTGAATATAATTTTCTTTAGATTTTTGTTTTTTGATAAAATATCTAAATAGTATTTGTTTAAATCTAAATTATTTTTGTATAGATCGCTTTTTGAGGATCTATTTATACCTGCTAAGTGAATAAAGTATTGACACTCTAGAAGAAAATTTTTTGTAGTATTATATCTAAAGTTTTTTTTGTCTATAAATAGTACATTTTTAATATCGTTTATTTTACAATATATCTTACAATGCTTGCCTAAAAAACCATTTGCCCCTGTTATTGCGATCATCTGATTAATTTTTTCAACATATTACTAAGTTTAGCATTGGTAATTGTTATATCTGAAGAAGAATAACTCTTATAATTTTTTTTTATTTTTGAACCTTTTGCAAAATAAGCTTTATAATTTAGGTCTCTTGTATCAAGAGGTATTTTGAAGTATTTCCCAAAATCTTTTGCTCTAATCATTTCATTTTTGCTTACAAGAGTTTCATGTATTTTTTCACCATGTCTAATGCCTATAACTTGAATATTCTCCTTTTTTTTTAATATTTTAAATAATTCTTTTGCTACATCTATTATTTTTGCGGATGGTGCTTTTTTTACTAAGATTTCTCCATTGCCACCATTGTTTGCAGCAAATTTTACCAGATCAATAGCGTCTTCTAAAAATAGTAAAAATCTTGTCATCTCTTTGTGAGTAATTGTTACTGGTTGATTTGATAAAATCTGTTTTTCAAAAAGAGGTATTACTGAACCTCTAGAGGTCATAACATTTCCGTATCTAACACAACAAATCGAAGAAAATTTTTCATCAAATTTTTTTGAATACGAGATTGCAAGTTTTTCCATAAGCGCCTTAGACATCCCCATTGCATTTATCGGCTCAACTGCTTTGTCAGTACTTAATAATATTATTTTTTTTACTCTTTTTTCAAGTGAGGACTCGATTACATTTTTACTTCCAATAAAATTGGTTTTTACAGCTTCATCAGGAAAAAATTCACAAGATGGAACTTGTTTCAACGCAGCCGCATGAAAGACCAAATCAATATTTTTTGTTACATTGGATAATGTCTCTTTATCTCTGACATCTCCAATTACAAATTCAAGTTTCTTACTTTTATATTTTTTTCTCATATCATCTTGCTTTAACTCATCTCTACTAAATATCCTTATTTGGTTTACATTTTTTTCATTTAGAAAACTTTTGACAATTTCATTTCCAAAAGATCCAGTACCACCAGTAACTAATATTTTTTTGAATTTATTTTTTAATTTAATCATAGATTTTTAAATAACTTTAAAACTTTTTTTGAAATAACTTTAATTTTTTTTTTATTTAAATTGTAACCTGTTGGAAGATAAAGTCCATATTTTGATATAAAATCAGTATTTGGACAATGATATTTAGATTTATATAATTTCTTTAAAACTGGTTGATTATGCAAACCATAAAAAAAAGGTCTAGCTTCAATATTTTCTTTTTTCAATAGATCAATGAATCTTCTTGCTGTAATTTTTTTATTCTGTATTACTATACCAAACATCCAATAAGTATTAAGCGCCCAAGATTTATTCTTAACATAGGTAAAATACTTTTGATCATTAAATTCCTTAATATAATGATTTGCTATATCAATTTTTTTATTTATTAAGTCTTTTATTCTAGTCATTTGAGCTAACCCAATATCTGCTTGAATACCTGTAAACCTGAAATTAAACCCTAAGTCATTATGTTTGAATCTTGCTTTATTATTAAAACATAAATTTCTAAAATATTTTGCTCTTTCAAATAATTTTTTATTATTCGTGACTATCATACCTCCTTCCCCAGTTGTTATGAGTTTATTTGCATAAAAACTAAATGTGCTTATATCACCAAATGATCCACAAATTTCGTTTTTATATTTTGATCCATGAGATTCTGCTGCGTCTTCAATTAAAAATAAATTGTATTTTTTTGAAATTTTTTTTAATTTATCAATATCGCAAGGATGTCCAAAAACATTTACAAATAAAATGGCTTTAGTTTTTTTTGTAATTTTTTTTTCTATTTTAGACTCATCGATGCACCAGTTTTCTAAATTACAATCGATAGGTATAATTTTTAAATTATTATAAACCGCTGCCATTCCACAAGAAATTATTGTATTACTTGGCATAATCACTTCATCACCATCTTTTAGATTTAATATTTTTAGGGCAAGTTGTAGAGCTACAGTTCCATTTGAAACTGATATACCATATTTTCTATTACAATATTGAGCCCAATCTTTTTCAAACTTTTCTACAGAGGGAGAACTAGAAGATATAAAACCATTGCTTAATGACTTATTTAAATACTTTTTTTCGATTTTTCCTAATAAAGGTTCAAAAACCCTAATCATAAATTATCTTTTCATTTTTTATGTAAGGACCCTGCTTTATTTCATGTAGAACAGTATTTTTATTAAAAATAAAACTGTGTTCACAATCTATTAGTGAAACAAGGTCACCTTTTTTTAATTTTATTTTCTTCAAAATTTTACCATTTTTAAATAAACTAAGTATTGTTTCTCCTTTATATACGATTAGAATTTCTGGTGTTCCAAATAAAGTTCTTTTAACTTTTTTGTGTCGATGTCTAGGTATTTTATCACCTTTGTTTTTTACGATATGTCCAAACTGAAGTGAGTTTTTTTCTTCACCAAAAAATTTTGTTTTACTTGCTTTAAATTTTTTTCTTACTACGAATGCTATGATTTTTTTTTTATAAATAATTAATTCGTAATTTTTCATATTATAAATTCATATATCCTTTAAATATATCTTTATCTAAATATTTTTTTGATGCTTCGTAAAATAAATCGCCCTCATTTTTGAGACTTTCTTTATTTTCGCTAAAATCATATATTTTCTTGGTTAATTGATTTATATTCCCAGGTTCTATTATATACTCCTCTGCATTGTTTAAATATTTTATCAATATATCTTTCATACCCACATTTCTTGTAATCAAAACAGGTTTTTTCAAACACATTGCCTCCAGACCCACCATTCCAAAACCTTCATCAACTGAAGGTATAATTACTAGATCTGCTTCATTGTAATATTTTTCTAATTCTGAGTTTGATATGTGTTTATTTATTAAATTTACATTTTTTGGCATTTGCTCCATAACTATAAAATTAGGAATTTCAGTTCTCAGGTTTAATTGAATATTTTTATCCTCTAATTGACGCATAGCTTCTATTAGATAAAAAAACCCTTTTCTAACAAAACTAAAACCAATTGAAAAAATTTTAAAATCTTTGCTTTTTAAATTTTCATTATTTCTTATATTTAATATTTTCTCAGGGGTTATTTGGTTGAAAATTATTTTATCTTCTAAACCATAAGATTTAAAACTTTCTAAAGTAAATTTTGAGGGAACAGAGATTTTATCACATTCGTCGTATTCCTTTAACATTTGATCTACTATTTTGTTGTCAAAGTAATTATTTCTCACTTGATTTATATTTCTTATTGGTAATTTTTCAATTTCATTAAAGATCAATCTTTTTTGAAAATTTATATGTGGGCAAGCTCTTTCTACAATAGTTAACATCCCTCTTTTTTTTCCAGTTTCTATACTTTCAAGACAATATCCATTTAGGCCAATTAAAACATTAACATTTTTTTTTTTAATATAAAATTTACAAAATTTATTAAATATTTTTGAATAAAAAATATTTGAAATTTTAATTTTAAGAAATCTTTTTAGGCAAAATATGAAAAATGGAAAAATTAAAAATTTAATTTTATTATTTGGTAAATTATATTTTCCTAATTTTATCTTGGGATAAATAGAAACAATTTTATCTAATCGACCTTTTTTAAACAAATATTCTGCAAGTCTAAAATAATGATTAGCCGAATGCGCTATAATTAAATATTTTTTCATGCAATTTCTTTCAAAGCTTTTAACTCACCAATATTGTGTAGTAAATATTTCATATTTATTGAAAATAATATTTTAAAAAAAATAAAGAAATTTCTCTGATTTGCGTTCTTTAAAAATAAAAATGAAAGATAAATAAAATATAATTGAGTAAAGTAGTTAAATAAATTTATGCTAAATTTTGTTAAATACTTTGAGAAAATAAAAATTTTATTTTTTTTATAAAAAAGATAATCAAACTGAGGGCCCGCAGAACCTCTTTGTATTTGTTGATCAAATAATTCCTTGAAGTTGTCTGGTGCACGATGATGCATAATAAGATTAAAATCTCTTTTCACTTTATATTTTCTCTCAAGTTTTTCAGAAAGCATATTATCATTACCTCCATTTATTCCTATATTTTCGTACAATCCAACGTCTTCTATGCATTTTTTTTTTACTGAAAAACCTTCTGACCATTTAGGTTTGTAGTTTTTTTTGTTGTAATGATGATTTTCATAACAACTTTGATATAACGCAAAAATATTATTACTATTTACAACTTTACTGCGACCTATCACAAAATCAAAGCCATCATTATAAATTTTGTTTAAGTAGTCTAAAAAACAATTCTCTGGTAAATTGTCATCTGTCGCCATTACAATAATATCTCCTGTAGATTTTTTTATTCCAAAATTAAAAGCAGCATCAAGTCCGTCTTTTTTTTTTCTGTGAAAATATCTTAAACTCCCAATTTTTAAACTTTCTAGATGCATTTTATCAAAAGTATTTTCACTTGAATCATCAACTAATATAATTTCGAAATTTTTATAAAATATATTTTCATAGCATTTTAATGCTGTGATTAACGATTTTCCTGGGTTATATATTGGTAGAATAAAAGAATATTTATAACTTATTATATTCATTAAGCTTCTAATAAATGAAAAAATCAAAAAAACAAATAATAATTTTTAATCAATATTTTTATCCAGCAATTAAAGCAGGAGGGCCAATTAAAAGTTTAAAATTGCTTACTGACTTGTTAAAATATAAGTTTAAAATTAGAGTTTTAACATCATCATTTGATATAGATAAAAAAAGAATATTTAAAAGAAAAAGTAAAAATATAGGAATTGAAAATGTTGATAATTATTATGAAATTTTAAAATTTCTTTTAAAAAATTTCCTCTTTACTAAAACAAATGCAGTCCTTTATTTTAATAGTTTTTTTAATTTAAAATTTACAATTTTACCTATAATCTTTATAAAAATTTTTGCGTTCAAACATAATATAATTCTTGCACCTAGAGGTGAGTTATTTAAATCGGAAATAAAAAAAAAATTATTAAAAAAAAAAATTTATATTTTTTTTTTCAAAATTTTTTTAAAAAAAAGGGTAATTTTTCATGCTACAAGTATTGATGAAAAAAAAATAATAAACCAACTGTTTGATAAAAATAAAGTTAAATATTTCCCAAATCTTATTGAAATTAAAAAAAAAATTTATAAATCTAGATTAATAAAAGAACCTTTTAGAATTGTTTTTTTCTCAAGAATATCACCAAAAAAAAATTTGCTCAAAACTATAGATATACTGTCCAAAACAAATATTCCTATTATTTTTCATATCTATGGGCCAATCGAAAGCTTTAATTATTGGAATTCAATAAAATTAAAAATTTCGTCCTTAAAAAAAACTAATGTAAAATTAAAAATTTCATATAAAGGTTTTGTAAAAATTAACACACATAAAATTTTAAATAGATACAACTATTTTATTTTGTTATCTGACAGTGAAAATTTTGGACACGTAATATTTGAGTCTATTTATTCTAAATGTATACCTATAATTACTTCAAATGCACCTTGGAAAATATTATCAAAATTTAATTGTGGACTTTTATTAGATGTCAAAAATTTAAATGCAAAAAAAATTACTAATTTTATTAATAAATCTAAAAATAATTCAAAAATAATGCAAAATAAGTTAGAACAAATAGTAAAAATAACATACTCAGAACAAAAAAAACTGAAATACGAAAATTTATTTACAAATATTTAATGTGTGGAATTTTAGGAGAAATAGATTTTAATAACCAAGAATTAAACATCGATAGTTTCAAGAAAAATATTGAGACGTTAAAAAATAGAGGACCTGATGATGTTGGATATTGGAGTCATGAGAATTTAATTCAATTAGGTTTTACAAGATTATCTATAATTGATTTAGATCCTCGAAGTAATCAGCCAATGCAATCAAATGATAAAAATATAGTAATGGTCTTTAATGGTGAAATTTATAATTATAAAGAGTTGAGAAATTATTTGTTGAAACAAAATTCTAAATTTAAAACAACTTCTGATAGTGAAGTAATCCTGGAACTTTATAAACAGGAAGGTCCAGAAAGTTTGAATAAATTAAGAGGAATGTTTTCAATAGTAATATGTGACTTAATTACAAAAAAGATTTATTTCTTAAGAGATCCATTTGGCATAAAGCCACTTTATTATTTTCACAAAGATAATAAATTTCTCTTTGGGTCTTCAGTTAAAAGCTTGTTAAAATTTGATTTTGTAGAAAAAAAAATTAACAAAGAGTCGTTAAATTTCTTTTATTTTTTTGGAACGGTAAAGGAAAGTCAGACAATTATAGAAAATATCAAAGCTTTTGAGCCAGGAATTTTGTATGAATATAAATTTGATAATAGTTTGAATAAGAAAAAAGTTTTCGATATTGAGGAGTTATTTATTCCTCAAAGAAAATCTGAAATAGATTTAAAACATAAGTTTGAAGAAAGTTTACGAAACCATATTCAAAGCGACGTACCCGTTGCTGTTTTATTATCAGGTGGCTTAGACTCATCAATTATCTTTACCTTGTTAAATAAATATAAAGCTAATGTCCAACCTTTTACTCTAGGCTTTGAGCAATTTAAAAATTCTATATATGATGAAGTTGAGATAAGTAACAAATTTTGTGAATCTTTAAATATAAATTTAAAAAGCAGGTATTATACTAACCAAGAAATTTTAATTGAATTAGATAACTTTTTTGAAAATATGGATCAGCCAACCTATGATGGATTGAATACTTATTTAATCACAAAATTTTTAAAGCAATCAAATTTTAAAGTTGGGTTATCTGGATTAGGTGCAGACGAAATATTTGGTGGATATAACACATTCTCTAGGATGAGAATATTAAGCAAACTAAAGGTTATCTATAAAAACTTCCTCTTTAAATATTTGATAAAAGTTTTAAATAAAATTTTTAGAAATAATAAGTACTTAATATTTCTAGAATTATTGTCAGTTTACAATACACCTTATCAAATCTATCTACTGCTAAGATCAAAAAAAGATAATTTATCAAAAATTGAAAAAAAATATATAGATAAAATTTTAACAGAAAATGTGGAGTATTCAAAAATGAAACTGAATGATATTACATCGTTGTTGGAGATAAAAATTTACATGAAGAATCAGCTTTTAAGAGATACAGATTGGGCAAGTATGGCGAATAGTGTTGAAATTAGAGTTCCATTTTTAGATTATAATTTTTTAAAGTTTGTTAAAATTTTAAAAATAGATTTAGATAAAGGAAAAAAATTTATCATCTCAAAACTTGCAAATATTCCGTATTTTATTTTGAAAAGAAGAAAAACAGGTTTCACCGTTCCTTATGCTGAAATTGTTGAATTATATAATAAAAAAAATAATACAAAATATATAAGTTGGTCAGAAATTTGTTTAAATGAGTATTTCAAATCACTAAAAGCTAATTAATTAAAAATGAATAAAATAATAGTAACAGGTTCATGTGGTTTTATAGGATTTCATTTATCCAGAAAACTTTGTGAATTAGGGTATCATGTAATAGGGGTAGATAATTTATCGGGTACAAACACTAATCTCATGAAATCTAGATTAATCATATTAAAAAAATTAAAAAATTTTAAATTTGAAAAAAAAGATCTCTCTAAAAAATTTAAATTAAATGATAAGGGCAAATATTTAGCAGTGATTCATCTAGCAGCAAAACCTGGCGTAAGAGAATCTATATTAAATCCTCAGATTTATTTTAATAACAATTTGCTTGCATTTTTCAATATTCTTGAGTTTTCAAGGAATAATAAAATTAAAAATTTTCTTTATGCTTCATCAAGTTCAGTTTATGGAAACCTAAAAAACTCAAAAGCTTCTGAAGATATAAAAAATTTGAATCCACTATCATTTTACGCATTGACAAAATATTTTAATGAAAAAATAGCTAAATATTATTCCGATGTTTATAAGTTAAATACTGTGGGTCTTAGATTTTTTTCTATTTATGGTTCTTATGGAAGAGATGATATGGCTTACTACAAATTTCCACTACAAATAGTAAAAAATGAAATAATTAATTTGAATAACAGCGGAAATGATATGCGAGATTTTACACATGTAGATAATGCTGTTAATGGCATAACAAACATTCTTAAAAAAGTTTTGAAAACAAAAAATAAAAGTTTAATTTTTAATATTGGTTCAGATAACCCTGTAAAAGTAAAAAAAATTCTTAAAATTATCGAGAGACAATTTAATATTAAACCTAAAGTTCGTATCTTAAAAAAAAATAAGTTTGATCCTTTCAAAACACATGCTGACCTGAGAAAAATAAAAAAAATTGGTTATAGTAAAAATATAGAATTTCAAAAAGGTTACGAAGATTTTTTGATATGGTTCAAAAAATTTTATAAAATTTAATTGTTACAATATGAATAAATATGAAATTAAAATAAAAAATTTTAATATCCTCTTACTATATTTGTTACCACCGGCGATAATTTTTTCTAATTTTTTAATGAATTTAATTATCACATCTATAGCTGTTAGTTATTTAATTCTATTTTACAAAAAATTGATTAAAAATGATTATTGGATATATTCGTTTATAATTTTTTATATCTATACATTGATAAATCCGTCTAACTTTAATATTACAAATATAGATTATTTTAATATTGAAAATTTAGTAAAAATAATATTTTTTTTTAGATTTCCTATTTTTTTTTTAGCTGTTATCTATTGGTTACTAAATAATAAAAATAAAATACATTTTTTATTAAATATAATTCTAGTTTCAATCTTTTTTGTATCCTTCGATATCATTATTCAATATATTTATAAAATTGATCTTCTAGGAAATCTGCCAGGTCAACATAATAGTGAACTAAATACGTATTCTAGGTATAGTGGACCATTTGGAGATGAATTAATTGGTGGATCATTTTTATATAGAAATTCAATAATTTTAATTTCTACTTTTGTAATTTTGATAAATACAGTTGAAAAAAAAAATAGAGAAAAAATAATAATAAGCATAATATTAGTTGCTGCAATAATAGCTTGTGTGCTTTCAGGAGAAAGAATAGCTACGGTTAAATTATTATTGATTATAGTTTTTGCATTTCTGTTGATTAAGAATTTAAAATTAAAAATATTAATATTTTCTTCACTAGTAATTTTATCTTTAAGTTCAGTATTCTTATCTGAAAATTTAAAACTAAGATATTTCAATCAAACTTTTAAAGAAATCGGAACTCTAGAAAATATTAAAAACAATAGTATTCATTATAAGCATTACAAACTAGCAACTTATTTTTATAAAAATAATTTATTTTTTGGAAATGGAACTAGATCTTTTAGATATGTATGTGAAGAGTTCAAAAATGATAAAAATCAGTCGGATGAAATCAAAGAATTAACAATCAGAGGATGTAGTACCCATCCACATAACTTCTTAATAGAAATCTTACATGATCACGGTTTAATAGGATTGATAATGTTCTTAACATTTTTTTTTATATTTTTAAAATTTTTATATAATAATAGTCGATTAGGATTAATATATACTCTAGTCAATTTCATTCCTTTTCTCCCTAGTGGAGCTTTTTACTCATCATGGGATAATGCTAATTATTGGTTTATTCTCTCAATATTATTTGTAATTGACCGAGAAAATTTTAAGTGGAAGATTAGATTATAATTTTTCTTTTAATAAAATAAATTTATATCCTTTTATCTCTTTTATGGTTATTTCTTTAAGAGTTTCTGGAAAGTTTGTGCAAATCGGTGTACCCAAATAACATGTTCCATCTTTAGTATATCTTATTTCAATATTATTTAATTTTTTAATATTATAATTAATATTTTTTTTACTTTTATAACTTAGGTCAACAATATTTAAATTTTCACTATTATTTATTCTAATAATATTTTTTAAAGTAAAGAAAGTTATTGCTAGAATTAAGAATACTTTAAAAATTTTAACTTTATACAAATTTTTTTTTTGAAACAAAAAAACACCAAACAATAAAGTAAAAAATCCAATTATATAAGCAAAACCATATCTATATATCGGTGCTTTTAAAAACCAAAACAATATACCAATAGCGGTAATCATAACTGGAAATTTAATGTTTTTTAAATTTTGCTTGAGTAAATCATTTTTTTGAAATCCTTTCACAACATGAGTTACAAACAAAAAAGATATAAATATAACAAAAATTGATATATTTTTTAAAACCACATAAAAATGTTTTTTCATCCAACTATCTAACCAATTAAAATTTTTAATATATGTTTCACTATATTCTTTATATTGAATTTTATTTCTTTCTGGCCATGCTTTAGACCATGCTTCTGATTGAAGCGATCTTATATTTGAATTTGAATGAGTATTAATTTTCTTGCTACTCCACTTTGTGTCAATACAAATATTATCAGTTACAGGATAAAAGAAACATCCTGTATTAATTAAATTTTTTGATAAAAAAAGTGCTACAAATATTATTGGGATCACAATTCTTAAATCTTTAAAAATTCTAAATATGATTTTTTGTTTAATTATTAAAATAATGGGTAATAATATGAAAACTATTAAAGTTAATTTAGAAAAAATTATAATTGAGCAAAAAATTATAATTGTTAAAATTATATTTTGAACATCAGTCTCATTTAATTTTTTTTTATTATCAAATAAATAAATGTAAATATATATTATGTAGATGCAAATTAAATTTGGTATTAAATCATTACCAAACTCGCTAAAACGATATGCTCTTAATAAAAAATACAATATCACCAAGTACAAAAACGTCTTGTTTAAATAGTTAGAACTCTTTGATATTGTATATAAAGAAAATACAATAAAAGATGAAAACAGTGCAGCTATGCTTACAGATATTCCAATCTCAGGAAATAAGTAATTTGCAAAAATTACTTCATAATATTGTTGTGCTGAAATGTGACCAAATCTAAAATGTAAGTTATTTAAACCAAATATTATTTTGTTATCTGAAATTATTGATAAAAAAGGACCGTGATATAGAGAAAAGTCATTATTTAAGTTTGTTCTAAATATGAGAATTGTTGAGATAAGACTGATTATTGTAAATAATATTAAAAGTCTCTTTATATTGTAATTTTTGTAAAAAAATAAACAAATACCAATCACAGAGATTAAACTCGTAATTATCAAGCCTAGCGGTAAAAAAAAATTTAAAAAAACTGTAATTATTTGGATAAAAAAATATCCAAAAATTATGGGTGAAAATTCATTATTCAGTTTATCATTGATTTTTAAAATTTTGGATTGGAAAAATTTACCATAACCATAGGTGCATGAAATTATTAGATAAGATGTGATAAATAGTTTTATCATTTAAACTCAAAAATTTTAAAATTTTTGTTACTATATATAATATCTAAATCATAATTTTTTTTTATATTTTCTAAAAACGCATTATTATTGTAATAACTGATAAGCATACTTCCTTTATTAGGCATTTTTTTACAATGTGAAAAATCTTTTTTTTGAAAATAAGAACATAGTTTTGCTCTACTAAATTGATTATGTGTTAAAACATATTTAATATAAATGTAATCTGAATAAATTTTTAAATCTTTATTAATACCATTTATAATTATTTTGTTAGCTATTTTATCTTTAAGATTAATCTTTTTTTCGAGAATATATTTTAAAATATTCTCATCTAAATTATTTTGGTTAATGTTTATAAAAATTGTAATTATTATAATGGGCGTTAGAAAAATTTTTAAAATCATTGATTTTTTGAAATTATAATTAATTTTATAATTTTCTAGTCTTGTAGGTTTTTTAACTCTTTTGAAAAAATGAGTTACACTTTTAGATAAAATAAAGCAAATAATTGGAACGATCAAAAGTAAATTTCTTAAGTCATATGAAGAGAAATTGTACCATATTATTATGTATGGAAAGACCAGAAATAACGTTATGTATCTTATCTGTTTTACCACTAAGGATATTAGTAAAACCAATATCACTGATATACCAACTATGTTTGAATTAAATAGTCTTAAAAATAGACTGTAACCATCACTAAAATTATTTACACTAATTCTTTTAAGGTAATCTAAATTATTTGAGATAAAAATATTGATATCATAAAATATAAATTGATAAATAAACCAGAATTGTGACAATAAAATTAACAAGATAAGATATTTAAATAATTTATTTCCTAAAATTTTGTAATAATTAAAAATTAAGTAGAAAGGTAAGAAAATTAAACTGTAATATAACGTAGATATTTTTATATTCGATATAATTATAGCCAAAATAATACCAGCTAATAAATTTTCCTCACTAAATTCATCCTTTTCTTTATATATCAGTAATAATGAGAGAAATAACAATGATGCGATAACACCATCAACTAAACCACTATATATATAGAAAGCATGCTCTTTATAATAAAAAATAAAAATAAAAATTATTAAAAAAAATAAATCTATTCTTTTTTTTGATATGAAATTAATTAACAGATAAATTAAAGCAAGCATACTGAGAGTAAAATTGAAAAATTTTGGGAAAAGTGTAGCGTCACCATTTTCTGTTAAAATATAAAAAATAGACCAAAGTGATGGTATTAACTGACCATAGTAGCTTCTTGATTGATTTTTCTTAAATTCACTTTCAAAAGACCCATAATTAATTAGTTCTTGTGAATAGGTTGATCCAAATAAATTATAGGACCATTCATTCCAAGATCTAATCACATCTCCTTCTGAAAATATAGACCCAAAGAAAGGATAATAAATTTGAGTTAATTTATAAATAATAAAAAGAAGAGCTAAATAAAAAAAAAAGTCAATATAGTTAATATTAATTTTAACTTTTAAATTAAATTTTTTTATTTTTAAAAAAACAAAAAAAATAAGAATTTCACTTGTTATAAATATTAATAGGATATCTTTAGTATAAATTTTAAAAAAACTTAATATAATTATTAAAACATAATTAAAAAATAAACTGATAGAAAGAGTTAAAAAAAAATTGAACTTACCTTTAATTAAAGAATAAATTAATCCTGGTATAAAAAATATTTGTGAAAAAGAGATTAAAACATTCAAAAAAATCATTTAAATAAAGACTTTAGAATTGTAATTGAATCATTAAGTGGATTAAAATAACTAATAATCTTTTTCTTATAAATAGTTCTAATTTTTATTAGCTTATAATTTTTTGCATTAATCGAAAACTTTAATAAAAATTTAGTTTCATATGAATAATTATTTTCTTTAAATTTTAAACAATTTGAAAATCTACTGTAGGGTATAGCTCTCAAGCCACATTGAGTATCTTCAATTTTATTTTTTCTATTATAATTAAAAATAAGTGAGGCAACTTTATTTCCAATATAATTTCTTAAGGGTGTATTTTTAAAGTTCAAATCTCTTTGTCCAATAATAATTTTTGATTTATTTTTTTTAAAAGCATTTATAACTCTCTGAATATCATTTACTGAATGTTGACCATCACCATCAGCTTGAATTATTCCACAGATTTTTCTTTTGATAACTCTTTTGATTCCTTTTTTCAGAGAATATCCTTTACCCATATTTTTATTATTTTTTAGAATTTCAACATTTTTATTTATAATATATCTAAAAAAACTGGAATTTAACGTTGATCCGTCATTTATAATGATAATTTTATATTTCTTTTGAAAATATTTGACTATTTTTAACAATTCATTGTCAGGATTTTTGATTGGTATAATTATATAAATTTTCATTGATAAGATTGTAAATATTTAAATATTATATATTAAATTTAAAAATGATATTATCAATTATCATTCCTACTTATAATGAAAGAAAAACAATTGAAATAATTGTGAACAGGATCTTGAAGATAAAATCCTTAAAAAAAGAAATTATTATAGTAGATGATGCCTCTAATGACGGTACCAGTCAATTACTTAAAAAAAAAATTACAAAAAAAGTAAAAAAAATAATTTACCATAAAAAAAATCTTGGTAAAGGAGCAGCAATTAATTCTGCAAAAAAATTTATAAAGGGAAAAATATTGATTATTCAAGATGCAGATTTAGAGTATTACCCATCAGATTATAAATCATTAATCAAACCAATAATTAAAAAAAAAACAAAAGTTGTTTATGGTTCAAGAGTTTTAGGCAGAGAAAAAAAAAACTACAAATCAAGATATACTTCAAATATCAGAATCTTTGCAAATTATATATTAACTTTATTATCAAATTTGATAAATAATCAAAGTCTAACTGATGCTCATACGTGTTATAAAGTGTTCGATACTAAAATTTTCAAAAAAATAAAATTAAATGAAAAAGATTTCAGGTTCTGTCCTGAGGTAACATGTAAAATTTCTAGGTTAGATGAAAAAATAATTGAATTACCAATTAAATATAATGGAAGAAAAGTTGCTGAAGGTAAAAAAATACGTTTTAAAGACGGTATACTTGCTATAATTTGCTTAATTAAGTATGGATTATTTATGAGGTAATTAATATTTCTTATAATTTCTCATTTCCTCTTCAACCATAATTTTAACAAGTTTTTTTAAATTAGTTTTTGGTTTCCATTTTAATTTTTTCTTTGCTTTCGATGAATCTCCATGCAAAAGATTAACTTCAGAAGGTCTAAAAAATTTTTTATTAATCTTAACAATTATTTTACGATCTTTTAATCTAATAAGTTTTCTTTTTATTCCACTACCAGTCCATTTCGATTTTATATTTAAACACTTAGTTGTTTCATTAATAAAATCCTCTATCGAATTATGTTTTCCTGTTGCTATTACAAAATCCTCTGGTTTTTTGTTTTGAAGCATTTTCCACATTAATTGTACATATTCTTTCGCATATCCCCAATCTCTTTTTGCATTTATATTTCCCAATTCAAGGCATCCTAAATCATTATTTAAAATCTTAACAAGTCCTAAGCATATTTTTCTTGTAACAAATTCTTCACCTCTTAATGGCGACTCATGGTTAAATAAAATTCCTGATACAGCAAACATATTGTATGAGTCTCTATAATTTTTTGTCATAAAATGAGAAAATACTTTTGATATTGCATAAGGACTTTTAGGGTTAAATGGTGTCTTTTCGTTTTGATATTTTTCTAGTACTTCACCGTACATTTCTGAAGATGAAGCCTGATAAAACTTTATTTTTTTATTATAGTTTCTTATGGCTTCTAAAATTCGTAAAGTTCCAAGGGCAGTTATGTTTGACGTATTTATCGGACTATTGAAAGATGTTGCTACAAACGATTGAGCTGCTAGATTATATACTTCATCAACATTTTTATATTTTTTAAAAAGTCTATCAATCTCACAATTTTCTCCTAGCTCCATCTCCTCATAGTTAATTTTATTTTCTATTCCCAATCTTCTTAATCTCCAAAAATTACTTCTTGCAGATCTTCTATCGGTACCAATTACTTTGTAGTTTTTTTTTAAAAGGAATTCAGCAAGATATGCTCCATCTTGCCCAGATATACCAGTTATAATTGCAGTTTTTTTTTTCATTAATTATGTTATTTTTTTGTTTTATTAGAAATATAGTAAAAAAAAACAATTAATTTGTAATTTTTATATAAAAAATTTAACTAAACATATTTACATTTCTAGCTATTAATATTATATAGGCCCGCCTGGTGATTATTGCGAAAGGGTAATACCCGATCCCATTCCGAACTCGGAAGTCAAGCCTTTCTGCGCCGATGGTACTTAGTCTTAAGACTTGGAAGAGTAGGACG
>MDTD01198183.1_pt1 | contig 40593 bp, 47 predicted proteins | sample 811221 | NCBI WGS metagenome assembly MDTD01 (sample SAMN05326646, study PRJNA326480) | marine metagenome | isolation source: seawater | place: Pacific Ocean: South West | collected 2011
AAGTATAATTTGCCTATTAGCAACACCGTAATGGTCACCAACTCTCATTATTTCTTCTGTAGCCGATCCATTAAAAGTTTTAAAGACTAAGTCGTTAGTAGATGAATCATGCACCACCGAATTGGCCGTATTGCCATTCTGTCCCACAAAATTAATCGTTGAAGCATTAGAGTTATTTTCTCTTTGAAGAGTAAGCGTTGGTGCAGATTCTTTTATATGGACTATTGATGAAGGCGAATTTGTGCCAATACCAATCCTGTCTGTACTTCCCTCAATATAGAGTGTGTTATCATCGTTTTCTGTCCGGACACGGAAATCTACGTCACCGCCGTCGCCCACTGTAACCATATCCGTTCCAGCTTCAGATACCGTAATAAGCTGTTCGCCGCCTACCGTAATTCCAATAGCATCATCAGCAAATTGTATAAACGTATCATCGTCACCGATGTGGCGTATAAATTCACTAACATCAAGACTACCAGAAACACCCAATGAACCTGTAGTATTTATCAAAGATGGAGCTGTTCCGATCCATCCAACCCCACCACCTGTACCACCGGTGGCAATTCCAACTTCTGTTTCAGTTGACCCATGCTTAAAGTATAGTTTGGTAACACCTGATCCGTTATCTTTTCCATAAAGAGCAATAGATCCGTCGGGAACATTCGCGGGTGTTGATATTTCTCCAAAGTAGACGCCACCAGAAACAGCAACATCTCCGCCAAACAAAGCAGTACCTTTATTTGATGTCCCCCTAGAGCCAATTGTCCCAGAAACAAAAACAGCAACATCAGCCCCTGATGATTCGTCTATAGAATTAGCAGATCCTCCTGAAAGTATTAAAACTTGATTTGTGTCTGCATCTACTAACAAAGCACCTTGTCTGTTAACTGATTCGACTCTAAAATCGACATTATTCCCCTGCTCGTTAAAAACAGCTGCTCCATTATTAGAGAGAAAAATATCAGCGTTCGCAGGAGTAGCAGAGTTGGTTCCAATAAAAAGAGACCCGGTTGTTGATATCCCACCATTCCCGGAGCCTATCCAGCCAACACCAGTGCCACCTCCCCCACCACCGATAGTATCTTTGAGCATGTCTCCAACGTATATGAAAGCCTTAGCTCTTGTAGGGACTTTAGAAGCATCAAAGTCTTGAACAAAAAGAATGCCGTTGTAATAGTCAACGTACCAATCAATTTCATCTGTAAGTGATATTTGATCCTCAACGTCTCTAGATCCACTGTAAATCGTACATGTATAAGGATTAGGACTAGTCAGAGAAAATGAAGGAGGGACTATCTGCAGCCCTCCTAGAGTACCTGTGAGATGTATTGTGTCATCAAAGACTCCGTTTCCTTTTTTTGTGTTGTTGGAGTTTGACTCATAATCACTTCTCATTTTAAAAATATAGGCGTGAAAACCAGCTGCTTGTGCTGAGGCTTCGCTATCAAATGAGTTGGCGTCGTAAAAAGAAGCATTTACAGGAGACAGTTCGAACTCTACATACTCAACAGCAGGTTTTCCTCCTGACCCTGTTTGGACTGAGTACAAGTTTTTCGAAGGTGAACTAGGAATAGAATCACCAAATATGGTTTCTGCACCAAGCTGAACAGCACTTCCTATGATCTCTTCATTATCAGAAGCAGCCATAGAAGTGTTTGCTTTAGACAACAATTTCTTAGCAGAAAAAGTTGTAAATGTTAGATTGGTTTTACCAGCCATAGTACTTCTTCACTCCCTATTTTTAATTAGGCAACTAGATGAATTTCTAGTAAGAAATATCTATTCGTGATAAGTTACCAGTCCAGTTTTTGTGCGCTGTTATTTTAATAAGCAGTTGATCAGGCCCGGTCCCTGTTCCTTCAACTGTTTGTCCGTTAAAAGTTAGATTATTAGCAGCTCCACTGCCATCGACAGTGTGATCAATATCACCATTTAGTCCACCGTCGCCATCTGAAGTGTTTCCAGAGCCTGCTGTAGCTTTACCTAAGTCTAGCCAACCAGTCTTGCCTGGAATTTTTCCTTCCACGTATATGTTTGTATTAGACCCTAAACTTCCAGATAATGCTCCGGACCTTCCCACAATATTGGCACTTCCATAAAGAGTTACATCTACATTAAACACATTGTTTACAGTATTATTAGCGAATCTTCTTATGTAAGTTCTGTGCGAAGAGCTATGTGTTGGTAATGTTGAGTAATTCACGTTATTAGCAGGCGATATTATGTTTGAGCTGCCTACTTCAAATACTGACCTAAAGTCTCCGTTTCCTTCTAGTCCAGAATTTTTAGGTGAAACCAATAGGCCTGCGTAGACCAAAAGCCCATCAAAATACAAGCCATTACTGGCTTGATTGATACTCTTAGTAGAGTCCCAAGTTCCTGCAGAAAGCGAATTTTGTGTTGTATAATTTCCACTTACAACTCTAAAGTCTTCTCTTCCAAAGTCTTCTCTTGTGTGAACGTTGGTTGTTCCTGCCACTGTTCCACTAAATACTAAGAATTTTTTATTGCTGCCACCCCCGACATAAATGTTAGATGTAGAAACAGGTGACGTGCTATCGAGCGGGTGCTTAAATCTCCATACTGCCAGAGCAGCATAGCTTGAAACAGAGAACGGAGAGCTACCGGGAAGAGATTCAGACCTTGAGAAAGCTACAGATGCCGTTGCAAAAATATCTAGGGTGTGAGGATCAGTCACTGAAGTGTCTAGGGCGGGCAGCGACATCTGATTTGACGATGCGTGAGCATTTGTAATACCAGAACCTGTAACTTGTATAAAGTTAGGTGTATTAAGGTTGGTCTGAGATGATACCGCGATGGCATCAGATAGACCAGAATAAACTGCCGAATAGGCATCTGAAGCTCTGACCATAAAACTTCCAGTCGGAGATATAAAGTATTTTACTCCGGACTGATGGTAAAAACCATTGTCTCCAAACTCACCAAAAACGGCATCGTTTAATGCAATTTCGTCTGAGTCGTCATCATTAACCCATTCAACAAAGTTTGTAACGAAATCAGTACCTGTTACTGTATGAATAACTCTTGCAAAGTTACCTCCCACTCTTTGTTGATCTGTATGCACTATGAAGTCACCAGTTCTATAAAACTTAGTGTAGTCTCTAACAATCCCGGATGTTCCCTTCGCAGCTACTGCAGCTGAAAGGCTAGTGAAGCCACTGTTTCCTGTTTTTGAGTCACCTGAGTTAAAACCGTTTAAGTCAAGAGTGTGATGAACAGCTCCGTTAATTTCTAGTTTAAGAGTTCCAGTGTGTGCATTTCCTCCTCCAAAAGCATCAGCTACATAATTGTTGCCGTTTGAAGTTACATTGTGGTTTATTTCTCCAACAATATTAGTAGTCTTGTCAAAAACACCGTATCTCGTGCTAGTGACTGTGTATTCCTGATTGATATCTACAGCCCCTAAAAATCCAGTTGCCGAAGTCACAGGTGTGTAGCCTGTAATAGCTTTACTGCTGCCAAAACTTAATTTAGCATCAACGCCGCCGCCCTGAGTAGAATTAAGTGTTGAGACATTCGGTGCCCTGACGGTAGTTCCTTGAATTCCTGGCGTGGCAAAAGTTAGAGTTTCTATGTGTCCTGTTATACTAGCGTCAGCTTCTATTTTAATAACAAAGAATTCATTGTTAGCGACAGATCCTGTACCGAAAGTAAAGTAGTTAGTAGCACCTCCTCCGTCAATTGTAGCATCTAGAGAATCGTTTGCGCGACCTCCAGCATAGTTTGCTGTATTATGATAGGAGAATGTAGAACCAAGATCAAGCCAACCAGAGCCTGGTTCTCCAGGAAGTCTTGCAAATATTCTTACTCTAGAGTTGTTGAGTGCAGTAGACCCAGGGACAATTGTAAGACCAGAACCTGCAGAAATTATCTTAAAGTCACTAATTGGCCCGCCTGTTGTGTTTTGTATCTTTCTATAAAAAGTTCTTACTCCCGATATACCACTGTAATTTGGCTGAGAGTCGTAAATCAAACCAGCACCGAAGAAAGAGCCTCCATCCCCTGTACTTCTAAAGTCACCGCTGTTTATTGTATTAAGTGGTGATTTTAGACGACTATTATAAAACTGTAAGCCGTCTTCAAATCCAGTATTACCTGCCTCCATTTTTGTAGTAGAGTTCCAGACATGACTACCAGCCGGCTGATTATCATAGTTACCACTTACTATTCTAAATCCTTCGTGATCAAAGTGCTCTACTAGGTTTGATGAATAGTTCGATGCAGAGAATATTAGGACTTTGCCAGATGTAGCGGATCCACCATTTGTTAACCCTGTTTTGGTTGGGTGTGGAAGGGTTATTGTAGTTCCAATTGTTGACCCAAGAAGAGATGTTGCCGATGTTGCCCATGTTCCTGTAACGTTTAATTTTTTCGAAGCCGTTTCGCCAACAGCCAGAATAGGAACTGTGCTTGGTGTAGTAGAACCAATAGAAGCATTTGAAGGAGTTAAAGTAATGCTATTTGCAGCGTATACGTTTTCATAGAATTTTGTAACTCTTGTTCTATACTCTCCAGAAGAAGAAACTGCATATCTTACGCCTGATAGATCGTACCTGTTTGTCCCACCATCCAGCGTGTTAGCAACAATCGTGCTTGCTTCTGTGTCAATTGCAGATGATGAATCATTTCCATCTGCATCGTAAAGCCAAGCTACAAAATTTGTTGTTGTCGCATTAGATCCAATTGTATGTATGACTTGAGCATAGTTCCAGCCCTTTCTCATCGAAGCAGTTCCAACTCTGAACTGCCCTGTTCTGTATTTGAATATGTCGAATGCGACCCCTGCTTGTGTTGTAGAACTACCCGTTGCAGAAAAACTAATGAATCCAGAGTTGGAGTGGTCCCCTGTCCCAAGAAGACTTGCAGATCCTGTTAGAGGATTCCCAGCCCCGACAGTAGGATCTGTAAGGTCTATTGTTTTGACTGCTGATCCATTAACGTGAAGAGCAAGTGTACCCTGATCAGCATCGCCGAAAGAAGAGCCACTGTAATTTACAATTGCGCCTGCGTTATAATCTGTCTGAACAACGTCAGAGTTAATAACACCCTCAACGTTAAATGCTGCATTGTAAATACCTAGTCTTAAATCTCCGCCGGAGCCTGTTGAAGGAGCGTATGAAGAGTTTACATTTGCTGCAGATAAAGTACCGACAGAACTTACAGCTGTGTAACCAGAAGGTATGTCTCCAGGTCTGTCCGGACCGAATGAAACCAATGCTGTAGCTCCCTGTGAACCTTTTGCATTAATATTGTCCGCTGAAGGTGCTGGAGATGGTGCCAAGAACTTAAGAACTTCATTGATTCTATCAATTGCTGTACCTATTGTTGTCGAGGCCCCAAAGGAGCTAAACAAGCCGTCTGACCATGCACCATCCGATGGGTTTCCTAAAGTTCCTGTAAGTGCTATTTTTCCACTGCCATTACTGTTCAGGATACCTGCTTCTGTGAAGTCGATCTCTGTTGTTGAGGCTAAGCTTGTAGATCCAGAAACGACTGTGACTGATCCGCCTCCGCCTCCGCCTCCTCCGGAGGAAGAAATCGTAATAGCTCCGTTTGATGCCGATGCAATTGTTACATTTGTTCCTGCAATAAGATAGCTTGTCCCATCTCCTAATTGTGTTAAGGATCCAGACAAGGAAGCTGCCTTAAAAGAGCCATTAACTTCTAGTTTTTTAGTAGGAGATTCAGTTCCAACACCAATGTTTCCGTCACTATTTATGATCATTCTGTTGCCACTAGCAACACTAAACTTCATCGTATCAATTGAATGATCATAAAGAACATATGCTCGAGCATTGTTGTCTGAGTCTCCAAAGTAAAGCCTTCCAACCTGATTATTTGGAGTTAGAATTGAAATACCTGTGCTTACTGCACCCTCAACTACCAGTTCATCAGCTAGTGCAGATGGAGTCGCTCCTGACTCTCCTGACTTAACGTGAACATTACCTCCTGGAGTGTTGGTTCCGATACCTGCCTTTCCAGACTGGAGTGTAAGAGTATTGGTAAGCGTTCCGGCTTTCATCGTGTGGAATTGTATTTCACCGTCTTCAGTACCGTCAGTAATGTCAGTTGATAAAGCAGTGATGTACGCATACAACGTCTCTTCTGGAGTACCAGCATCGTTCATACTTCTAAAGTCTATTTGACCAATAAAGTCATCATCTGCCGGAGAAGAAGTATTTCTAAGCATTTGAATCGAAACTGGATTTGATCCACCTTGCTGATTTTCAATCTTGACCACGGGCTGAGAAGGAGAAGTTGACTTAATGTGGAATAGAGTGTCGGGTGATGCTGTTCCGATACCAACTTTTCCGGAGCCTGATATGAATATGTGTCCGTTGTTGTATGCTGAACCTGCACCGCCTAAATGTAACCCGCCCTTATTTGACTCGTTATTGTTAATGAAACTCGAGCCATCAGCATTGTTACCCATCTGCAATCCTTCACCGGATTGATTGTTTCTAATAGTCAAACCATAGTGAAGAGCGCTATTTCCTTGATGAATGTGCAGATTTCTTTGCGGAGATGTTGTTCCGATTCCAACTCTGTTATTTGCCTGGTTTACGTACAGTGTGCTTCCATCAACTGCTAAGCCACCTGAAACTACTAAGTCTCCCCCAAACAGTGCTGTTCCCTTTACTAATGAGTTTTTCGACCCCACTGCTCCCGAAACGTAGAAATTAATATCTGCACCTGAAGCCGAGTCCGATGAACTAGCATTGCCTCCAGAAAGGAATAGTATTTTGTTATTTGTGCTATCAACAAACAAAGCATGAGAATTAGTCTGGGACTCAACTCTAAAGTCTACAAAAGAACCGTCTTCGTTGACAACAACTTCTGCTGATGTATCGTTAGCTTTATCGTATCCGCCAAGTGAAAGTATGTTTTTATTAGCACCGTCTCTAAGCACATTGAAAGTGATTTTTCCACCTTCATCAGAGTCAGTAACATCACTAGATTGCACTTTGATAGAAGCGTAATGTGTATTGGCATTACCTGCTGAATCTTTACCTGAAAAGAATATTTCCCCTAGTGTATCATCATCAGCTGGAGAAGCAGATTGCAAAGAAAACAGTTGAATCGGGCCTGAACTGCCGCCAAAAGTGCTAGCCAGAGACAGAGCCGGCTCTAATGTAGAGTCACCGTGAATTGTTAAGTTTCCACCAGAACCTTTGCCAATTTGTACGCTTCCGGAAACTGCCAAGTCTCCTCCGAAAACGGCTGTACCATTGGTTTGAGTATCAACTGACCCTATTGTCCCGGAGACGTAAAATGCTACATCACCCCCAGCAGAATAGTTTGGAGAATTAGCTGATCCCCCTGAAAGAATAAGAACATGATCGTGTTGTTTGCCCGCCACTGAACCGAAGGAAACTATTTGATCACGATTAGCAGCTTTAAGTCTTATTTCATTATTTGTAAATTGAAGTGCAGTATCAGTGTCCCCTTCGTGCATTATCTTAAATGGAACGAATATATTTGTCCCTAAAGTGGTAGTTCCAGTGACATCTAAGTCCCCTGAAACTGTTAGATCGTCTCCGATAACAAGATCGTCTGTTACAGTAAAGTCATCCGCGTATAGAGCACCTGAGACGTAGACGTCGCCTCCAAACAGTGCTGTTCCCTTGGTAGTAGTGTTGGCAGAACCTTTTGACCCTGAAATAAAGACACTTACATCTGAACCTAAGTCTGTCTTGTACTCACCTAATCGAAGTACTCCTTCACCTCCACTTACTGCCCCCGAGACTACTAAATCACCTCCGAAAACCGACGTAGCACCAAGTAGTTTGTTTCTTCCTCCCATGTTTCCGGAAACAAAGAATACAATGTCTGTTGATGTTCTAGTAACATCCGGCGATAGAGCGCTTCCTCCTGACATAAACAGAACTTGTCCACCATTTTTCGAATTTATCTCCATAAAGGTGGTGTTGTTCGACATGCCCATTTCAGTAACTGCAAACTTAAAGTTCGAACCTGTCAAAGATCCAGTTCCCATTCCAATCATAACGGAACCAGACATATTTTGAATAATAGCTATGTCTTTCATTCCGGGCATAAACGGCGAGCCAGTCGGTCCGAATTTTTTAAGCTGAAAGTGCTCTTGTGGTCCCGTTCCTGGGCCCCTCATTTGAATTTGTCTACCTTCAATAACGTGAAAGTTACCACTAGTTATCAAATCACCTGCAAAAAGAGAAGATCCTCTAACAGTAGAATTACCAGCTGTATTTATAACTCCTGAAACATAAAAATTAATATCTCTAAAAGACGTAGCATCCGGTGCTAGAGAATTACTCTGAGAAAGTATGACGACCATATCTTGATCACCGTCAACTTTGATAGCTGTTCTAGTATTAGATCCTACTGTAAAGTCATGAGAGCCTTGAAGCTTATTGAATGTGACATCTCCCAAGTCTTGCTCAAAAGAACCGTAAACACTAAGTTTGTCTGTGCCCTGATCCCACTGAATCATTCTTCCGGAAGTTTCACCGAAAACAAAAAGATCTACACCATGGTCGTTGGCCCCGAGTATGAGAGCACCATGCTCGGCAAAATCAGCATCCCAGTGAAATCCTTGAGCCGATGAGTCTTCTCCGTAAAATCTTACATCTTTGCCAACACCCGGTGAGCTTACTGTAAAGTTTCCAGCAGTTACTAAATTACCTGATGTTACTAAGTCTCCTCCAAATAGTGCTGCGCTTCCGCCTTCATGCCCATGAGTACCTACTGCCCCCGAAACATAAAATACGACGTCATCCCCAGAAGCCTGATCAGGTGAAACAGGCGCGCCACCTGACAGGATAAGGACTCTGTTCATTCGATCGCTAGCGCCTTTTCCTCCAATAAAAATCTTATCGTTTCTTCCGGCACCTGCGACATTGCTGAGGTCAATGGCTGTAACTCCACCAACCTTTACAGCAAAATTATCTGGAGTAAATGTTATTTTTGTATTATCATCGCTTGCATGAGTAATATCTTGAGCGACAAAAAGTGTTCCTGTGATAGCACTATCACCAGAAACTTGAAGCCCTGTTGCTTCTATTGTTCCAAAAGTCGTGTGTAGCGTCCCTGAAATAACAACGTCACCGCCAAAGACTGATGTGCCGATTGTCGAAGTATCTTTAGAACCAATTGCCCCTGAGACAAAGAAGTTAACATCAGGTCTAGCAGCAACATTATGAGATCCAGCCGCACCGCCAGAAAGAATCAGCACCTTGTTGTCGTCTGTTCCTCTAAGCAGCTCGTTTCCATCGTACTGCTGTAATATTATGTCTTTTCCGTTTTCTGGATGGGTTATAATTGCATCCATCCCCGAGGCCATCTTAAACTCAAGGAATTGGTCCCCGTCCTCTGCAACTCTAACAGTTTTTCCAGAAGCAACATCTAATATGATACGACCATCAGCTTCTATGTTTAAGTGTCCGTCTGTTCCAGCATCAGCATCGTTCGTGCTTAATGTAGTTTCACCATTTGATGAATTCACCAAAATTGAAAAGTAGTCATTTGGTATGGGCGACCCTTCAGGAGCTGGGCTATTATAAATTCTAAACTTACCGTTGTGAGTGTGTAAGTTTCCACTAACTACTAAGTCACCACCAAAAACTGAGATAAATCCTTTACTATGATCGTCTATGCCGTCTTTTGTGCCTGAAACAAAGAAGTACGTATCTTTTCGTCTCTGGACACCCGAGCCTTGTCTCGTCTCACCGGATGGACCTCCAAAATTAAATGCATGTGAAGCTGATTGATGGAGAACACCGTTAGCCTCATAGATTAGTGCGTCAGCGCTGGCTTCTGTTTTGCTCCAGTCAAAAGCAATCGCGCCTTCTCCTCCAGCATCATTTGATAAGGCCACAGCTACGTCAATATTCGACTCTGTAGATCCGTGAAAAGTTTTTACAATGGGTTGGTCGCTACTGCCGCCATTTTCTACAATGAGAGATCCGGAAACATAATGGTCGGATTTAGTAACACCATCAACCTCAGCTACGATCTTTTCCATGAAAAGAGTTCCGGATACAACAACATCTCCGCCAAAAAGTGTAGCATCTTTTCTTGATAGAGCAGAGCCGTCTCCTTTTGCACCGGATACGAATAGAAAGACATCACTTCCTACATTTGCCAGAAGTGCACCCGCACCCGCAGTAGGAATTCCTCCCGATTGGTTAGTTGCTGAAGAAGCACTGTATATTAAAAGTGATGGGACTCCACCTGAAACATCGCTTCCTGAAGCGATAAGCTTGTGTGCTCTTAGTTGTTTTGCTTTAAAATCTTTTGCCATTCTATCCCTCGTATCTACCCTTAGCAAATAACGTCATATCTGCATACACACCGGCTGTACCGCCAGAAACTTTAACAATCTCTGGGACTGCTGATAGTGAACCTGTGACACTATAATTATTACTCACAGTCTGGCCAGAGTCACTTATGTGTACATTATACCCAGCCAGAGAACGATTTCCCGAAGCTCTAGTTGAATTAGTAGCTCCGGTCCCACCGTCGCCTAAAGTAAAAAACACAGTAGGATCTCCCTCTATGTCAGAAACCTCAGTCTCAAAATCTTTTTTTAGGTCACTAGTTTGATCTGGTGCTCTTTTAATTTTTTGAGTCTCTATAACAAATCGAAAAAGTCTCATTTAGTCAATCCTGATAGCTACAACATCCACCTTTCCTGTGAAAGGAGCGCTTGCGACAACTCTAATCTTATCAGTGTCTGATAGAGCATTGTCTACATAAAGATTTACAGAAGCAGATTCACCTGTCCCGGTGTCTCTTGCAACCAACATAATGTTATATTCAGTGTCTGAGAATTTTACTTCAAAGTTAAAGTCTTTTTCTTGTTCGTTATTAAATTCTAAAGTTCCCAACTCTAATGCTATCGTCGAGGATCCTAGAAGTGCCGGTCGTTTCGGTGCACGAACGAAAGGATATTTTTTTGCGAACCTGTTTCTGTCAATAACTCTTGCTTTATAGCGACCCATATTATCTCCAAAAGTAGCGTTTATTCTAAAAGCTAAACTAATTTTAGTTCACCTTTACATTTAATTATCCACTGCTCAAAGGACCTTACTAGCATACGTTGCTAAACTTGATCGCTCTCCTCTTGTGAGGTAGACATGAGCTGCAAGATCACTGTCTCTAAATCTATCTATTGTTATAGAAAGACCGTTTGACCTTTTATCAATGTATGGCGTATCAATTTGATCAGTATCACCCATTAGGACAATTTTTGACCCCTCGCCTATTCTAGTTATGATAGTTTTTAGTTCGTGTATTGAAGCGTTTTGAGCCTCGTCGACAATAATGTATGCATTACTAAAAGTTCTACCTCTTATAAAGGTAAGAGGTGCTATTTCAATTTGACCTTTTTCCATCATTAACTCAAAATAAGTCTTGTCTTTAAAGTGATGTCTAAAATTATCCATCAAAGGTGACATCCAAGGACCCATTTTTTCATTTAAGTCACCGGGCAGATAACCAATGTCTCTTCCTACTGGCTCCATGTTTCTTGTTACGATAATTCTCTCGTAGTTTTTGTTTGAAAGTTCATCCAGGCCGGCCATCAAAGCTAAGAAAGTTTTTCCTGATCCTGCTCTTCCGGTTAAACACACTAGAGGAATATCTTGAGACTTTAGTGCCCACCAAGCAAACTTTTGTTCTTTATTTCTTGGTCTAACATCTGTAGTAGAGTCTTTCGGTAAGTTAGGTAGTAACACTACCTTTTCTTTTCTAAAGACACAAAGAGCAGACTTTCCTTGAGAAGTTCCTTCTGCAATTAAAAACTCGTTTTCACAAAGGCTAGGGTCTTCTTCTATTTCTATATTTCCATTCGTGTACAGTTCATCAACTTCATTGTCATCAAGACACAAAGTTTTTACATCTTCATCAAAAAGACTTTCTTCTTTAATGTAGTCTTTATAATAGTCCTCAGCTTCAATACCTAAGGCGTCACACTTAACACGAAGATTGATATCTTTAGTAATAACCTTGACAGGGCCATGTGCCTGAAGAAAAAGTGCTGTAGAGATTATTTTATTATCTCCTTTCGACTCGTCTAGTCCTGAGTTTGACTTATGATTTTCAACGATAACACGCACAACTTGATCTTCTTCTTCAATCAAGACACCTTTGTCTAAGCGACCTTTTGTTCTTAAGAAGTCTAAAAATCTATTAACATATCTTGCTGACTCTCCAAGAAGCCCGGGCTTTTCTTTAAATCTGTCAAGCTCGTCTAAGACAACCAAGGGTATTATAACATCATTTCCGGGAAAAGAGTGTATTGATTCTTTGTCATATAGCAAAACTGAAGTATCTATTACTAACAATTTTCTTTCTTTCATTGTAAAATTCCTAGCCTTCTCTTATTGTTAAAAAATGAAGGAGTACGATATTGCAAAAACACAAATATAAATGCGCCTCAAGAGTAAAGAGTGAAAACACTCCTTGTATTCAAGAAGAGTGCCGTCACTTTTTAAACTGCAAGGACGATTTAAACTGTGCAATTGTAGCTGCTGAACAAGGCCCGAAGACCCTGCAAGAAATTGGTGACTACTACGGTATTTCCAGAATGAGAATTTGTCAAATTGAGAAAGACCTTTTAAAAAAATTAAAGGGCGCCAAAAATTTGCACGATTTTGATCCATCATCCTGAAAGTATACAAAGTGCTATTAAGCCTGGAACGTTTTCTTTAATGTAGACACCCGAAAACAGTGTGTCTGCTCTACCCCCAACGTAAGAGAAAGCGGCCTCTAAATTCTTACTAATCTTAGGATCAGAAGCCATGGCTGTATTTGCTACTAGTAAAAGTGCTCCTGTTGATGTATGTGCAGGAGGTGTTGGGCAGGGTGAAGCACTAGTGCATCCTGAAAGAACTGCAGCACCTAAGTCTGTTCTAGAAGTGTCTCTAATTACTGTGCTTCCTACAATATGCCTACCAGGTGTTGATAGACATTTTTCTAAATCTTTAGAGTCAAAAGTTTGAACATCTGAATGCGTTGCAGCTAGTTTAAAAATCTGTGAAAGAAGTTTTGCAAAATTCTTGTTAGCAACAGGAAAAAGATTTAGCATTCCTACTTTGTTTCTCAAAAGCTGAAGTTGTCTTTCATTATCAACTATGATGTGAGGTTCGTTTTTAATGTCACTAATCAATTCTTCATAGTTGCTTCTTATTGTAGAGTTTAAAAGTTCCTGGGCGCTCGGCTTAGAAACAATGTACACAACTTTACCGGATGCACCTGTCGCAGTCAAGTGTCTTTGTAAACTGCTGTGAAGAACAGAACAGGCACTGCCTGTTCCTCCCCCGCCTCCAGCGCAAACAAACAGCCAGTCCGGAGAACCAAGTCGAGCCCTTACAGCATCTTCTACTGTAGCACTATTTTCGCTAAGAATTTTCTTTCCTAATTTTACGTCTTTGCCAACGCCATCCGACCCTGGTATTAAAAGAAAGTTCGATGCATCGACACCGTCTGGTTGATCTTTTTCAGTAGTATTTATCAAGATTGATCTTGTGTAACCTGCGTCAATAAACGCTTTGGCAATTTTCCCGCCACCACCACCGACACCAACAAACGCACAATCGATGGCACTTACAGCAGAGTTTTCAGGTAAAAGTTCTGCATTTTCTTCAACAGTGTCGTCAGAATACGCGTCAACGAAATCAAATTCATCATCGAATGTATCGATTTCTGATTCATTATCTTTTGTGCTCATTTTGGCTCCCTTTTTATTTTTCTTCATAGCAGAGTTAAACGTGCTGTTAACTGTGCTCGCCATATCTAAATATCCTATTGTTAAAATATAATCCCTGTCCCTATTTGTTAATCTGTCAAACTAGCCAGGATCAGGGTACATGCTTAAATATAGCTTTGCGCCCGACACAACTAGATAGTATTCTAGAAGCAGCTTAAGATGATCACAGAGTAACTCTAGAGTCTAATGCATGGTAATAATGGTTTGACTGCTTAAAGTGTCACAGAGATCATTTCTGTAGGTCGTGTAGACTTATAATCTTTAATCGAAAATAAAAAAAAGGTGCCCCGCATTCCAGAGCACCTTTATTCTCATGACCTCCAAGCCTTTTGAGCCTGTCCCCTCTTCGGGTTAGGAGTGAACACACCGGCAAGTAACACCGTTCACAAGATTTCTCCCTGTTCTTAGCCGTAAGACTACGGAACAGCACGCCATACTGCTATCAACATTCTGAGCGCCTTTGAGTTGGTTGTACCTCCCCCTCGCGGTTGCCCGACATGATTTCTACCCTTGGGAGATAGTCCGCATGACCCCTTGCGGGACGGTGACTCCGTTGCCAGTTTCACCAGAGAGACTTCTGCCAATAGCAGTTAGATTCTGGAGGATCTCAATGTAAACTCCTTCCCAAGACTTTTTCGTCTTAGTATTGCCTTCCCCTGTTTTCGCGATGAATCTACAAGTTCGCGAATGACTTCGGCAGCATTTCCCTAGTGGTATAGAGACTCATGCCTAAGCTTGCTGGATGCTTTTGGAGGTACCACCCTCCTTATTCCATCCCCTCTCTTAGTTGGTCGGCCGTATCATAAGAATGACAACTTTCCAAGCGAGGTTTTCTCTATCAACAGCTTCCGCCGTCGCTCAGGAGCCAGTAGTTCTACCTGAGTTATATGCCCGAGAACATGGGCAAATTTAAATTTTTAAAGAACGATAGAAATTTCCTTTCTTACTTCTTTTGAACAAAAGCATAAAGCTTTTCAGCTTCAGCAATAATCTCTTCAGTAGTATAGAAAGGGATTGGTTGTCGCTGCCCTTCCGGCTTGAAGTGTTCATTTTCCACTTGTCTACCGATGCGATCAGCGCAAATTCCTACTGCCATTCCGAGCAGATCTGTACGGAGCTCGTAACCGTTTTTCTTTGAATCACTCATTTTATTCTCCTGTGTGTGTGTGTTGAGTGTGTCCTAAGACTTTCTTAATATAAAATAAGATCTAAATTTGTATAAATTTTTTAGTCAATTTGAACAGACTGAGTTTCGTCGATATCATTGACGAGATTGATAAGTGCATCCATTTTTAAGTCTGAGGGCATTCGAATAATCATATCAATTTTTAATGTTTTCTTGTCGGGCATTGCTGCGTTCAACGATAATATGCTTACTTTTCTTTTTTCTAGTCTAGTTCTTAGTTCATTAAGAACACCTGGTCGATCTGTTAGTTTTACTTTAAACTCTCTTGTTCTAAAGCCTGTTAAAATATTATGAGTCACTTTATTCACTAGGGTAAGTGCTGCTAAAACACACACTGTAGCAGCTGCAGCCGGATAATAATACTCTGCACCGCAAGCAATTCCAATAATCGCACAAGTCCACAAAGAAGAGGCAGTAGTGAGTCCTTTAACACTTACACCAAACTTCATAATTGCACCCGCTCCTAAAAAACCAACGCCGCTGACAACTTGGGCTACGATTCTTGCAGGGTCAGAACCAAACTGCTGACTCGAAAAGTCATGAGAAAAAGATATTGATAGCATGCTTGCTAATGCTGCCCCAATCGATAGAATAATATGAGTTCTAAGACCTGCAGGCTGGCCTGTTATCTCTCTTTCTAAACCTATTAAGGCTCCTAAAAAAGCTGCGACAGCAAGCGATATCATAGAACTAGGCTCCATCCTTTTCTCCTTCTTGTATTATAAAAACTGTAAGGTAAAAGTTCAAAAACCCCCTTGGGGCAAGCCCAAGGGGGTTTTTATAAAGATAAAACTAGTTCTTTTATTTAGTTGTTATCTGTAGAAACATTAGTCTTGTTAGACTCTGCTGTGTTATCCTTTTCATCCACTTCCGGTGTCGATGGATTATCCTCTTCACTGGTAAGAACAGTAGAGTTTTCTACGTTTTCTGTTGATGAGGTCTCAACTGTCTCGACATTAGCAGTCTCAGAAGCTGAAGCTGCTGTTGGTTCACTTACATCATTAGTAGATTGATTGTATGTAAATCCTGCGATTGCTAAGACAACGACTGCGCCAATTGTAATGCCTATGTTTTTCTTACTCATCTGACGATCCTCCGTCTTGCTCATCACTGTTGTCTTCCGAATCGGAAGCGTCTCCTGCATCTTCGGCTGCTGCCTCAAGTGCTGACGTATCTTCTAAAGTGCCAGTATCCTCTTCTTTGTCGCCACATGCAACAAGAGTAAGGGCAAAAACTGTCACAAACATTGTTGTTATGTACTTCATTAAGTCCTCTTTAAGTTTAAAAAAATAAGGCACCTATAACCCGTGCCTTCCTGCGGTAACAAAAAGTATTAATTGAAGGCTATATGTATTAGCCTTCTTTTAATTTTGATCAATTAGTATAAGACAGTTTTCATCTTTGTATAAAAACTAATTTATTCAATATGCCCTGTTCCAATAACTTCCCACATCATATGTGTTTGTATCATTCCACCCATGTCTTGAGAAGGAACTAGTCCTTCTCTATGACGTATTAGATGGACAGCAGCAATTGAATAGTTTGGGTAAGCCTGAACGTAACTTCCCGGAATTGTCAGATAACCTGTATCTTCTCCCATACAACTGACGCCGCCTAAGAAAGAACTACCGTCTGAGCTGTACACAGCTACTATTATCTCAAATTTTGAATTAGGTATTGAAGGTGACCAAGAAAACGTAGTACCTAACTTGCTAATCACAGCGTCATAGGCGTAAGATGGATCTACCCACAAAAGCGTGTATGGTTGAATATCGTCGAAACCTTCTAACGATGTAAAAGCATTCGGAATAGTACCATGTTCGCTAGTGATAGTATGGGGTGTGCTTCGCTGATATTCATATTCGTAAAGATTATTATTTAACCAAACACCCGGGGATGCTGGGTAAAGAGGGATGCTGTTAAAGTATGCACTAGTTGTTGATGACAAAGGGGTAACACCAACAGACGTCTCATATATGTTTGTTGTGCATGTCCCTATGTCCGGAAGATGAGAAGTATAGTTCCCACCGGTGGGCATGTGTGCTCTAAACTCGCCTACTATTTGAAATTCACTAGATACACCAAGACAACCCTGGCAGGCAATTTGTCGAAAGTGAAGTTTTGCAAAACCGACTGTGAGAGACGATACTGATCCTTCCTCACCACTGTCAGTATCATTTCTTGGTACGTCAGCAGCGCTGTCATTTTGGTTTTCAATAGGTTGTTCAATACCTGTATCAGAGGCTTCTTTTTCTTTTACAACACCTACTATTTGTGTGTCCATGCCGCAAGACAAAAGCAGCAAAATAATAAATTTCATGTTTCACATTTGTTAATTTTTGGTGGACCCGGCGGGAATCGAACCCGCGTCCGAAACAATTTCCAAGTCAAGTCATTCACAAGTTTGTCTGATTTTTTTCCAAAACAGAAAGGTATCTCGAAAAACCAACCGTCCCTATCGAGATTCAGGATCCACCTATTGCTAGGAACCATTTTTGATCTTGTTTTTTTAGGTGGGATCAACCACTTGTCCTAAGTTGGTTAGACGGACTTAGGAATCCACCCGATTAAGCCGCTAAGGCGTATTCGTAATTGTCGTTATTGTTGGCAATTAAATTTTTACAACACTGTCAAACCATGTGTTGCCGTTGGTTACTTGCACTCTTCTCTTTTTTTGCCCCGTCGAAGCCGATCGGGCCCTAAGCTAGTCAGATTTTCTAGACTTTTCTTCTGCAATTGTGGCCTTTACCAATTCAGCTGATTTAGACTTGAGGAGCCTAAGCCCTCTTCTAGCTCTTACACCGGCTGAAGCATTTCCATTTGCATTCTTGACTACATCTAAGTCAAGTGACTCGACTAGTGTTTTAACTTCTGACCATAACTCTAAAATATTTGATGATGACATTTTATTTCTCCTTATACTTCAATGTTCGTTTTCATCGAATCTGACTCTGAACTATCTAAGAGTACTTTGCATACTCCTAACATGATGTCTCTTTCTTCAAGCTCCATTGCCAGAAACTCTATAATTTTTTTAATTTGATGTTGAGAAACACCATAGTCCATTATCGTTTGAACAATTTCTCTTGATCTAACATTTTCTAACATTTCTTGTTTTTCTTCTTGATTTAAGTTTTTTACTTCATTTTTTTCTTTCACTTAGAACTCCGTCTTATGTGTAAAAGATTCTATTCTAAATTTCTCTTTACCTACAAATCTTAATATCTTGCCTTGTACATGAGTACCTAAGTCTTCTCTAGATAGAACCATTGTTGATTCCCACATTTCATTGTCAAATGTAAATTGAGCTTGCTCAAAATCTGGTAATTCTTTATTATACTGAATAAGCAGCTCAAATAGCTGGCTTGGCATTGAATATTTGAAGTCTTCAATCTTGAGTGAAGACTTCACTTCATCTCTTCCTACAACAATTTCTGATTTGCAAATGTCATAAACTTTGTGAACTGCGCCACAGCTATTACATTCGGCAAACTTTACCAACACTGTATCACTATTGTCAATCACAGAAAAAACTGAAAATTTATGAAAAACTGGGTCTTTCTTCCCCTTGTATTGTGGAAGTATACAGTGACACTGTACTAAATGTTTGACCCCTCGCATGTATCTACCCTGATAGTTCTGATTGTGTTGCTTCCACCAACGCATCGAACTGAACTGCTAGGACTTTTTCAAGACTTCTTTCAAGAGTTTTGATATCACTCTTGCCTATTCCTGCAGCAACCATTTCACTTAACATGCTTGATTTGACAACGTCTTTAGTATCTAAAATTCTTCTACACAATTTTGAAGAATTGACTTTGCTTGATGTTTTTGCCATAATATGACCCTCCTTTAGTATAAAGATACAGTTTACGACTGCACAGTAAAACTAATTATCTCTGATGTAAAATTATGCAGCCTAAATTTTCTAACATCTTCTTAATAGACCTGGATGTTTTTTCAGCATTGATTGCTGACTTTACTGAGACTCTTTTACCTGTGCTGGTATCAATACATGTCCCGGTTCGACAAGATTCTCGAGCACATCTCATTGCTATTACAATTCTATCGTAGATTAAACCTATATTTTTTTTGTGAGCATGCGGGACTACAACTGTAACGTTTCTGCTAGTGCTTTCTACTCCTCCGATTCTTATCATATAGTCATCTAAAAAGACGTCATTTGAATTTTTGCTGATATCTTCGATGGTTAGAGTTCTAAGAGTAAGATAAGAGTCCCTATCTATTACATAGATTTCTGATTCTCTAAGCTCTCTATAAGCTTTTTTGTCTCCACCAAGAACAAAAGGAAAGACAAACATATTCTTCTTGGTGTAGTTTTTCATAAGTGTGCTAGCTACATCTGGAGAATAACCGCGAGCGATTAAAAGAACATTTTGTTTTGAAACAGATGCACTTTGAAGAAGGCAGTCAATTTCTCCAATCGACTCTATTATTCCATCCACTGCTAGTATAAAGCAGTTATCTAACCTCGACCGCCCAGGTTCGAACAGCTCGTGAAAATTACCAATCAGCTTTAAACTAGATTGTATTTTAACTAAAAAGTTTTTGTCTCTGCCAGAAATTTCGAAATCGACTTTCGAATCAATGGCACCTTCACTTATAATGCTCTTAACTATTTCATAGCAGATACCAACACCTATTAAGTTTCTCACAACCCCCAAGACTTCATTCATTTCTGCTCTTGGCTTTCTTTCTACATAGGTGGGAATTTTGCCTCTAATGAGAGCATTCAAAAAGACTTGTCCAGAACCAACAGAATGATCTTCTGTGGACACTAATCCTTCTAATATAATATTACGTAGGGCAAGCCCTAAAGAATCATTCTGGGGTAACTCTGATACTATTCTGACAACGTCTGCTGATACTGCTTTGACAGGCCTTCCCTTAAAGTTAAAAGACAACTTTCCTGTCTCTAAGCTTTCCAAAGAATCTCTAAGTGAAGCTATAACTTTAGAGTAAGCTGTTTTTATTTTCTGATCTTTCCAAACGATGTCAGAAAAGCAGAGGTTACTGAGATTTTTCGTTTGCTGCCGCGAGTGCATTCAGTACTTTCTCAATTTCAGTTTCATTTTTTTGCTCTTCAGCTAAGGACTTTTGGCCCCACCACTGAGCATATCTTAAAAATCCAGTCAAAACTCCAAAGCCTAGAATCCACCACCCATGAGTCGGTGTACCTGATACTATTAAGGCAGTGCCGGAAAAAATAAGTGCTTCTGATATTCCCATTACATTCATTAGCTGTCTCTCCAAAGATTGTTAGACGCATAAGCTAAGATTTCTTCTGCAGAAGACTCATTATAGCCGTAGTCATCGATCATTGTTTTTACCATTTCTGAATATTTTTGTTGCTGCTCATCGTCTCTTGTTTTGCTCTTAGTGACAATTCTTGCCATGGACTTGACTGATGAAATTAAGTAAGTCTCAATTGCTTCTTTGAGAGGTTCGTAACTTTTATAGTCAACCTTAGTTCCTCTTCTCATTTGAGCAAACATATAAGCAGTTACATCTCCCCTAAAGCCGTCTTTAGATGATCCTGTTATTCCGATCTGCTCTTCAATTGAAGACATAAAATTTTCGTCTGGCTCTCTTTCTTCTTTTGTAATAGAATCTTTAAGTTTTTGCCTAGTAGTATATGCTTCTGCGTTATCAAGGTAAGTGTCAAATAACGCCTGAGCTTGCTCTTCATAAGCACTAACAAACGCCTTTGCAATCTCATTTTCTAGAATTCTAAGATATTCTTCTCTAACTACTTGCTGAATTATTTGAAGGCAACGACTTTTAAACTCTTCATCGATGATCTGTTCTTTGACCATCGCTGTCAAAGATTCCATCACACTTACGGGAGTAATAATTCCTTTATCTGAGTCAGTTAAGGCATTGTCTAATGCTTTTGTAATAAATCTTGTTGAGATTCCCGTCATGCCTTCGTCTCTGGCTTCTTCTCTCAAGTCTTTAATATCAACTTTCTTGACCCTTCCTTTCTCAATGACTTCTTCACCGTTATAGATTTTCATTTTTGTCAAAAGGTCGGCTTTTGCTGATTCTTTTAGTCTACTCATAACAGAGAACATCGACACAACTCTAAGTGTGTGAGGAGCAATGTGTGCCTTAAAATTAGAAAGCCCAAGCATCTTTTCATAAATTCTAATTTCTTGATCAAGCTCCAGGCAATAGGGCACATTAATTTTCACAACTCTATCTAAGATAGCTTCATTAGTGTGCTCGGCTCTAAATCGATTCCACTCTGATTCGTTGCAGTGAGCTAGAATTACACCATCAAAGTGAAGCATGTCACTCTTTCCTGGAGAAGGTATTCTTTTCTCCTGGGTTGCTGTAATAATAGTATGTAAAAATTCAATCTCGTTTTTAAACACCTCTACTAGCTCAACAATACCTCTGTTGCCCACATTAAATGCGCCATTGAGGGAAAGAGCTCTTGGGTCGTCTTCTGCGTAAAGATCAAGCTTAGAAATGTCCACACTGCCAATTAAAACAGAGACGTCTTGGCTGTTAGCATCCATCGGAGGCACGGAAGCAACGCCTCTTCTACCGCGTTGAGAAAAAGTTGTTTCAACTACGGGGAAATTTTCATATTCTTTATTATGCTCTGTTAGGAGCAAGTGCCTTGCAACTGGACTAATGTCACCTTCAATTTGAACATCGAGCTTTTCTGAGAAGACTTCTCTAAGACTTCTTGGGACAAGTTGAAGAGGCTCGCCTCTCTGAGGATCGTTTTTTAAGTGATAGTAAGTTTCTCCTTCTAAAGATCTCTTGATGTGTTCTGTAAGTGCAGACTTTCCCGCCCCTACAGGGCCCATCAAAAGAAGGACTTGTCTACTCTCCTCTCCCTTATGTGCAGCTGATTTTAAAAACCTCATTATTTTCATAATGACCTTTTCCATTCCAAAGAATTCATCTTTGAAATAGTCATACACTTTAATCCCGTCATTGTTGAAGATTTTAGACCTTCTAGGGTCGCTCTCTGGCATTTTTTCAATACCATGTTTTGAGAGAGCACCATAGAGGCGCTGATGTGCAGTTTTAACAATTGAAGGATCTTCTTGAACTAGTTCCAAGTAGTCCAGCAAAGTACCTTCAAATTTTTCTCGAGAGCCAGCAGTTCTCTGGTCCTTGATAGCTTTTAGTAATTCTTTTTTGACACTCATGATTTAATAGTACTCCGTCTATTCTTTTTGTAATCTAAAATCTAAATTTCCCATAACTCTTCCTCTATGACTGTAAACAGCTTAACATCATCTGACCAAAGTGTTTTAATGTGCCTTACAACTTCATCAGCATTGTCAAGATCTAAGTCTCTTCCGTCGTGCTCGTGACGTATGATTAGTGTATTATCTTCTTCTACTTCATCAATGTATATTACGGGTATAGAATTTGTTCCAATGTTTGTTATTAGGGTTTCACGAACAGCTTTCCACCCATCTTCATCTGATATCTCATCGATCGTAATGCCTTTCTTCTTCTCAGAAAATGTAAATAAGCCTAGCTCTTCACAAAGATCTCTTGTCAAGTACTGTCTTATAAATGAAACATCGTGACACGTTTCTCTTGCGATAAAACATTCTTCAATGCCGTATCTTTTTTTGATATCTTGAAAGATGACAAAACCCAAATGATAAGGATTGAGACCACCAACATGAGGTCGAATTACCTGATTGTGCATTTTTATAAAAGGTAAGTGCCACTCTTGAGGCAAGTCTAGATCATGACACAAAGTATAGTGCCAGTAACTGGCCCAACCTTCATTCATAATTTTTGTCTGTATTTGAGGAATAAAATATTTTGCTTCATCTCGAACTATCTCTATGACGTCTCTCTTCCAAGCAGGAATATTTTTACAATTTTCAGCAACGAAACCAAGTATATCATAGTCAGCCTCTAGAGGCATTCTATTGATATCGAAGCCAAAGTATGTATCTTCTTCATCTTCTTTTATTAGCTTTGTATATTTTTCTAGAAGTTCTTCTCTTGATTTTCTTATTTGGCCGTATCGATGAGTCTGGAACTGTATTGCTTGTGCAGCATCCAAGACTTCTTCTACAGCACTCACTCCAATTGATGGGTCTTCTACATAGCTTTGTATTCTCTTTTTTGCGCTTCGAAGTTTTCCTACAATTGCATCTGGGCGCGTGTCTTTAAACATCCTGTTGTTTTTAAAAAAGTCGGAGTGACCTACGCAGTGTGCCATAATCAATATCTGGAGATAAGCTGGATTTTCTCTCATAAGATAGGCAATTGATGGGTTTGAATTAATAATCAACTCGTATGGAAGACCTTCCATTCCAAGATTATACATCTGCTGAGTTCTCTCAAATGTCTTACCGTATGACCAGTGACCATAGTGCGTCGGCATACCGTGATAAGTCATATGCCCTATCATACTAAAGTAATCACAGACTTCATATGTTATGGGAAACCAGTCCAAGCCTTTTTCCTTAGCCAGCGTGCATATTCTATCGTCCCAGTCTTCTAAAACATCAAATGTCCAGTCCATTTCATTTCCCTCCAAAGAATTTTGAGAAAGCAGGCCAGACGTCTTTTTTACTTGCCATACTAGACATTCTAAACTTTTTGTCAATAAGAGGCTTATAGACAATTGACAGCTTGCTATCATCAAACCAAGAACTGTGTGGGTCACTTTCTGGAGCTATTTCACAGTATCCTACTAATTGAGATATCACCTTCAAGTTATTCATAATTTCTAAGGTTTTACTAGTGTCCATAGAGAAATTGTCTCCATCTGAGCACTGAAAAATGTATATGTTCCAGGCACTTGGGTGAAATCTCTTACCGATTATTTCTTGAACAAGGCTAAGTCCGGAAGAGACCATGGTTCCACCAGAGTTGCCTCTTGTAAAAAACTGCTCTTCATTTACTTCATAGCCCTCAGTATCGTGAGAAACAAAAACTATTTCTGTGTTAGTGTACTTAGATCTTATGAAATGATATAAGAGAAAATAGAAGCTTCTAGCTAAGAACTTCTTGTTTCTAGTCATTGATCCTGATATATCCATGACAAAAAAGATTACAGCATTCGAATTCTCTTTTAGAGAGTTTTTGTAATGACGATACTTTAAATCAGACTCATGAAAAGAAAACTTTTCTTCTTCATCGAATCCTTCTCTTCTAGCAGCTGCTTTTTTTCTTTTAATTCTAGAGATTGCAGTTTTTTTCTTATCTAGTCTAGGAAGAATACCTTGTGGTCTATAGCCTTTTCTTTTTATCTTTTCGGAAAGAGTTTTCTTAAGAGACTTTTTCTCAAGCTCAGGAAGTTCTAAATCAGAAAATAAATGATCAGCTAGTTCTTCTAGAGTTATCTCTACTTCATAGTATTCTTCCCCGGGCTCTTCACCAGGCTTGTTACCTTGTGCTTTCTGCTTTTTTTGGCTGTCACCTATTTTTTGACCCCTTCTAATATCTTTCTTTGGGGCTGAGCCGGCTTTCTTGTTGTTTTCATTGTTGCCGTAGATAAAACGGTACTCTTTAATCCCTCTCACAGGAATCCTTATTTTCTTTTTACCGTCTTGTCCTATGATGGATTCTTCTGCAACAATCCCGTGTATTCCTTCTTTTATTGCCTTGTCAATCTTGTCTTTGTGACGCTTTCGATCAGAAGCAGATCTATCAGCTACAGTTTTATGTTCTCTAAAGATTGACATTTTATCTCCTTAAGCAACATTAGATCTGAAAGTCAAAATGTTCACTTGAATAGAGCACATTTAAGATTAGCTCTTGTTACTAAATAGGTCATCTAATACAGTCTGTAAAGTCTTTAGGAAATAAATGTTTATTGTTTCTATAAAAACGAGACCAATCAGAGTCTAATATGTAAGTGACTGCCTTGTCTTCTTCTGACCTTATTGACCTTCCAATTGATTGAATTATTGTCTTGACAGTCTGAAAAGGGTACCACCAATTCCACTTATTCATTCTTTTCTTTACTAGTTTGTCTCCTAAAAACGGGTAGGGAATCTTACAAAGGACTTGAAAACGAGAAGAGTCTCCTGCAAGGTCCACACCTTCGGTCATCGATGGTGAAACCAACACAGTAGGCTTTTTGCTTTTAATATGCTTCTTTAGCATTTCATCTCTGTTTTCAGATGTAGGAAACAAAAGTCGGTCTGACTTTACGTGCTTTTTTAAAAAATTAGATATCTTATATGAATGTGTATGAATAATTCCTTTTTCATTTTTGTGCTGTTCTAGAATCTTTGAGACTGCTTTTGCAAGTATAGGCAAAGACTTATCGATTTCTTTTGAAGTCATCCTACCCATAGGCACATGTAGTATTGGCCGATTTTTTACAGGAAAGGGAGAGGGAAGAGAAAACATCCCTGCGTCTTTGTTGTCGATGCCTAAGCCTTTTAAAAACTTATTGCAGTCAAGAAGTGTTGCTGACATAAAAAGAACTTTGTGGCCGAGCTTTGTAAGATACTGATGTGTAAATGCTGAAACATCGATAGGCTTAAAGGTAATTTTCTTCATGCCTCTCATGTAACTTGTTTCTAAATCAAAAACCCAGTTATCTTTACTGTGAACTTTTAAAAACTGATCTATTTTCTTTTTGTGACTTGAAGACATTTGAAGCTGCCTAGAAAGAGAGACAAACTTTTCCAACTTGCCTTTAAGACCACTAAACTTTTCCAATATCTTCTCTATGTGATTACAGTGAGAAGCTAACTTAGGGTAGTAAACATCTTTGATCCAAGTGTAAGCTTGATGATGAGTTTTCACATCAGGAAAATCAAGCTTAAGAGTAGACTTACAAAACTTTTCAGATACAGAAACCTCAATAAATTTAGAAAGCTCAGTCTCTACATTGTGAGCCTCATCTATCACTATTAGTTGACGTGGCTTAATATCGCCATGATAAGTTGCTTCTGTCAACAGGTAAGGAAAATTTGTCACTGATATCTTTGAGTCTAAGAAGTCTTTTTTTGCATTTTTATAAACACAACTGTATGTACAGGCTTTCCAAAATCGGTCATCTTTGTCTATCGTTTTAAGCTCAGTTTGTGAAGTTGAACATGTATTAAACTTTTTGTATTTGCACTTGTAGTTCGACGAACTCTTGATAGACTTCATTCCAATCTTCCCAAAGTCTTTTTCATATTGATCTTGAAGAAGTTTTTGGGTTGTCACAAATATGACACCTGGTTCGTATCCCTCTATGGGCTTTTGCTCTAAAATTTTTCTAGCAACTGTGAGCCCGATTGCGCTTTTACCAACACCGGTTCCGGCTTGCAATGCAAAGTGGTCCTTTGTAGAAAATGTGTCAAGTATCTTGTCAATAGCTTCTTCCTGCTGAGGCCGCGGAGTCGAGTAAGGAAAAAGGCTTTTCCATTCTTTCTGATTCATAGTTCACCTATCTAAGATACTTTCTTTATACCACGGCGGTGTCATGGCTCTTGGTTCCCAAACTGCTATCTGCTGCTTGTGTTTGATGTAATAATTTCTATACGACTTGACAACACTGTCACTAATCTTACAGTCTTCGGGCATACACACCGGATGATCTGTCAAGGGAATGTTCGGAATGTTCGGCGGCGGATTTTTGTTTAGCCACTTGTAATTCATTTCTGACTTGTGTATTTTTTTGTACCTCTTTGTGTACTGTGTAAGCAGACCTCGCATGAGCCGGACAGACCAATAGTAATTTGCAATCGAAGATCTTACCCACACCGTGCAGGGATGATTTTGATGTGTTAATTGCCACTCTGGCTGGTGTTCTTTTGGAACATTTTCTTTGAGATATTCTTTCATATCTCTTACAAGACGAAAGTCGCTTCGAGTTTTCCCAAGCTTCTCGAGCCAAAGAATCCAATGCGCTGTGGACAGCATTTGTCCTGTCTCTAATATCATTTTACACACATGTTTGTTGCAGTGATAAATTGCAGCTTCTTCGGGATCTCTTGCTAAAACAAAAATATTCATTTTCTTTTCCATTTCTCTGCAATATACACCCTATATCTAAGGTCAGTAGTAGAATATCCATGATCGCGACTGTTAAAAACAACAGGAATAGGAAGCTCACACCCAGTAAACTTTTTATCTTTCCAGTCAGAACCTATAATTCTCACATCGATGTCTAGAGTTTTTAATAGTTCTTCTAAGTCTTTTTCGGTGTCATAGAACACGACTTCGTCTACCCACTTAATGGATGACAACATAATCTTTCGCTCTTCATAAGACTGAATAGGCTTGTTTTTGTCTGGTCTATCTACACTCGGGTCTCTTTGAAGGCCTGCTATTAAATAGTCGCAATGATCTTTGCACTCTTCTAGCATCAACGCGTGCCCAGCGTGAAGCAGATCAAATGCGCCACAAGTAAAGCCCACAACTTTTGAATAGGGAGACTTAATAGTCATGGTTTTAGACATTTTTTTTATTTTTTCCTACTAACCAAGAAGATGACTGAATCTTTCCGCCACCCACGTTAAAAATAATATCACAGCCAACGGCGTCACACACATCAGATTCAGGTATATTTTCTCGAGATGTTCTATCACCGCCCTTTGTAAAAAAGTCCGGCTTAATCGCGCTTATAGCTCCTACACATGTTTGAGTACCGTCAAACCAAGGAACTACATGGTCAACACCTTTTATTCCGTGGAGGATCTCAAGCCTTTCATTTTCGGGCATAAAAACAAAACCCTTTTTGTTCAACAAGAATCCATCTGCGTTTGCTATAACAATAAACAAACTTTCAGGTGAGCACTTTTTTTTAATGTCAACTGATCCTAACAAACATCTCATATGACCCACATGTAGAGGATCGAAGCCGCCAGAAGTGGCCACAACTTTAATGTCTGGTTTTGATTCTCTCTCACTTTCTAGAAAAAGAGACAATTCTTTTGTGCTAGAAAAAATCATACAAGAACCTTGTCAGCAAGGCCTTTTTCTACACAAGTCTCAGCATTTAACCAAAGCTCATGATTTAGAATTTCTTCAAGCTCTTCTTTATCAAATTTAGTTTTTTCTATGTAGATATCTAATATCTTGTCAAAGAATTCTTTTTGATTTAGAATCTCATCGTGAAATTCATCGAGCTTCCCAGCCCACTCTATTTGAGGTTGGTGAATAAGCATGAAACTATTTTTACCAATGTATCTATGTCCTTTAGTGCCAGAAGCAGCTACTAGAGTCGCAGCGCTTGCCGCAGATCCATCCACATATGTGTGAATAGGCGTTTTACACTGTGACATTGTGTCGACTATAGAGAGACCTGCAAATATTGACCCGCCCGGGCTGTGAATGTGAAGATGGATCGGAATTTTTTTGCATTCTAATCGACTAGAAAGGTACTGCATTTCTATATCCAGTCTTCGAAGAGTTCTATTTAGCTCCAGAGCTTCTCGGTCTCCGATCGGGCAATAGAAATAAACTCTATTTTCTTCTACTTCAATACCTCTAGGAGATCTTTCCGGGCCCTCGGGTATAAATCCAGCAAGCTCCATAATTTGCTGTGCTTCAACATTGTCGATACTTTCAGAAAGTGAGTATTTATTAAACTTTCTTTTTCTTGTCCTGATCATCGTCAGATTCTCCTAGTTTTTGTCTAAAAAGTGCAGTTTGAACTTCTGCTTCCAAAATTTTTATTTCTTTCTCTTTCAAGAAGGGTGTAAGGTTTCCAAATAGTATATCAATTGAGCAAGAGATTTTTAAATAGTCAGTTTTATTATCAAGCGGATGAGTCTTAAAGTCACCTTCTTTCATTAGAAATCTAGTAAAAGTATTGCTAAAGTCAGGTGACTCTTCATCGTAATATTTAAAAACTTCATCTACAAAAGGATTTAGAGTCGGGTGTTTCCCTTTCTCGACTGCCTTTGCAAAAGCAGATGAAAACTTAGAAATAGCTTCTTTAGAAAACATGTCTCCCTCGTCTACGATTCCAGCGTACGCCACAGTCAAACGAAGAACATCAAAGTCATGAAACGATTTATTGTTGTCATGTTGCTTTAAAAGTTTAGATAATTTTTCATGTGAATCCATTAGTATACCTCAAAACTTCCATACCTATAATAAAGATATGAGTTTGCTATGAAGATTACAATTTTACCTTTTTTAAAGCTAGTTCTTTCACATGCTTACAAACTGTTTGTATTGCTAGGTCTTCTTTTAGTGGCCTCAAGCGTCCTAATAAGTTGTGTTTCACTCAAGACACACTTAAATTATGTTCACAGGTCTGACACCCGGCCTCCAGTTGATACTTTTGCGTTTATCATGGTTCAAAAAGTAGCTACGCCAAAACAATGCATGGAATCACCTCAAATAGAAAGTTGTGTAGCACTACTTCAGGCACTTCCTCCGATTGTCCAAGAATCTTCTGGTTCGGGAATGATTGTCAAAACAAAGAAAGGGGCTGTGGTGTTGACAGCTGCGCATGTCTGTCACAACCCATTTCCGAAAATGTATGACAGCGACGGCATTAAATTTACAGTAGAAACGGATGTCATAGTCAAAGTAAGGACGAGTACCGGAGCGCTTTTAAACGCTTCAGTTGTTAAAATTGATGAAGAGCCAGATCTTTGTGCACTCGATGTTGAAAAGATATACGCGCCACCTGTTAGGATAGCTTCAAAACCACCAAAAGTCGGCGATAGAGTTTCCGCAATATCAGCACCCATGGGTGTGAATGCACCGACGATGTCTTTAGTTTTTGGGGGCTTTTATTCTGGATATGATGAAGACTTTCATTTCTATACGATACCAACTCGTCCTGGCTCAAGCGGTTCTATTGTCCTAGACAAAAGGTATAGGGCAGTCGGAATGTTAAATGCTGCTTTTGTTTCCATGGAGTCCATAGGGCTTGGAGCAGGACACCAAGACTTAGTCGATTTCATATCAGATCTCTAGTTAGCGCTTGTAAAAACAGACTAGATTTTTTATAATAAACTCTATGGCTAAAAGAAAGTCAAAAAAACTATTTATACCCCCGGGGCCCGAAGAACTGTCGGGTTATCGAAGAGGAGACCTAGTCTACTGCCGAAGATATCCGGATGATATTCTTTCGCGAGGGGAAATAAAATGGTTTCATGAGAAAACTGAGTTAGGACCGGCATTTACTTTTATGTGTGAATCGACCGGTGCGTACAGGCTTGCTTTGTTGGCCTCTATTATCGAAAACCCTACAAAAGCTCAAAAGTCTAAAATTAATAATGTAGTGCTTCGCAGAATTAAAAAAGAAAATAAGAAAAAATAGGCTTTAAATCGAGCTATTAAATTTTCTTACTTTGTCTTTTTCTATGATCATTCTGGCAGCGTGGTATGCGTCATCGTGAGAGTTGTATCTCTGTGAAGGTGTCAACTTTTCTCTATCATGATACACAGTGAGAAAAAATCCTCTCTCGTCTGTGCCATCAATCTGGATATCATAACCGTCTTCGTCAGCGAACGTATAAGAACTATCATCAACTGTGTGATAGTTTCTTCCTATTTCTTCTTTAATGAACGTTCTAAGATTTTTAAGAAAAGTGTTGCTCATACATTATAACTATTTCTGTATTGAAGCACTTTCCGAACTTCTGCTTTCTTTTATGAAAGTGTCCCACAATTGTGTTATACGTTCTCTGTTTCCAAAAGTCTCTAGCTCTTTGCTTGTATTCGGGCCTAACTTTTCGATATCTTCGTTTTGGTTTTCGGACGAAAGCATTTTTTCACCCATAATAATTTTTTCTTTGGCAATTGCTTTAGATCCGGCATTTGTGGACGAAACAAAACTAAAAGATAGCATGATCGAAATAAAGCCCGCGATTCCTGTTTTCATTATATGTTCCTCAATTCACCCATTAGGGTGCTAGCTACATCTGTCAGGATACTACATATTCTGGTAGAAAATAAAAATGTATCACTATTAGTCTGTAATTAATCTTCTTCTGTGTCTTTTAAACCGCCCATTATGAGAGTGAGTCCCGGCTTGCTTTCTTTTTTCTTAGTTTTTTGATTACTTTCTTTCGGATTGTAGGTGAGAAGAAATTCTTCCATCCAATCTTTTCTATTAAAAGCATAAGCAGAGAAATCCGCGGCAAGAAAGAATAAACTTTTATCAAGCTCACTAATCAAAGGGCTATCAGGCATTGAAATTTCAAGGTAACCATTGTTAAGAAAATGCAAAGAGCCAACAACCCCGTCTGGGCTTTTAGTGTTAGATAGAGAGCCTGTTGTCTTAGTATACATTGTACTTTGATTTCGCTTTCTAATACTATACGTGTGATGTCGGGTTTGTAATCTACAGCAGGTTTTTAGATTTTGGCTCTATCACTAGATTAGAACACGCAGCAGGGCCATAGTAACAACAGCGGCCGCACTCGATGCAATAGTCACTAATCTCTTTCTCTGTGTTTAGTGTGAGTTGTTCTTCTTTGGTACGAAGTCGCATAGGTTTGACTGTCTCGTCTACAAAGATGCACTCAGGAAAAATTGAGTTGACGAAGTTCCACGGGTATTCGTCACAATTTTTAGGTCTATTTTGATATATGGAACAAACGTACTTGCAGGACATATTCTAACGAACTAATTTAAAATTATTTATTTTTCAAGAGATAGTTCCGAACAATTTTTCTAGTTTTTCTTTCTAGAATTTTATTGTTTACTTTTTGAGCCATCTCTAAATAAAAAGATTCGGGAAGAACTTCTACTTCGGTCGCGACTGGTCCGACTTCTGGCAGCTCCTTTTCTGGAGTATGAGTAATGACTTCTTGTCCGGATGTGACTTCTTCGCTTCCGACTGCTTTGCTGTGATCGATATCAAGCTCGAGGTTTTCTCCACCGGAGAACACGCCCTCGAGTGCCTCAATTTCTTCTCTTATAATGCTTCTTATTTTCGACCTTGTGATTTCCATGTACGATCTCCTCGCAATACTTATGAATGGTAGCAATAAGTATGCTAGAATAAAAGAATTATAATCAGATGGACCCTAGATTAAAATTAATATCACTGCTTTCAGAAGCACATCTTTTAGAAGTGTCAGAATTTGACAGAAGAGACAAAATGTATATTAAAGAATTTGAAAAAGACTTCTATAAAGAAAGGGCATTTTTAATTGAAGAGAAACCAGAGCAGAATAATCTAGACAGCGAAATGATTGAGCCGGAAAGATCAACGCCAACTGCACCAATTAAAAAAATATACAAACAACTGGCAATGGCAACACATCCGGATACAGCAGGCAAAGAAATGAAACCTAGCTTTCAAAAAATACAAAAAGCGTATGAAAACTTAGATGTACCCACCTTGATAGGAGTTGCAGAGGACTTAAGTGTGACTATAGATTTGACCGACTCAGACATGGACTCTTTGAAATCTTCGATCGAATTAAAAAATTCGGAATTGATAGAAAAGAGAAAGACTATTCGATGGGTGTGGTGTAATTCTGAAAAAAGTCCCGCGCTAAGAAAGCAAATTTGGTCATCTTTAGGAATCGACAAGAGAAAATACAAACAGTGGCTTCAGAATTCATTTAAAGAGTCCCAGGGTTTATCTGAATGATCTTTACTAGATTCTACCTATAAACATATAAGATTTCATTTCAAGTCAACAGAAGACATTCTCCTAAACATCTTTTTGTCTAGACTTGAAGTATTCTATATGTAATAATATGGGAAGGCTTTTTTTACTTGCAGTGTTATTCACCTGTTTAAACTCATGTAGCCCTAAGTGGGTAGCCTACCCAGAATTAAAAAACAGTATAGAAGAATGTGATCCTTTTAAGTCGTTGCAAATGCTTAAAATTCCGCACTTCGAAAGATCTTACATAATAGTTTTAGACTGCCAAACAACTGATAGAGAAAGAGTCTCCATCGCGATGGCATTTTTTCTAGAGGAGTGGCGAAAATTTTTTCCACTATCAGTTCATGAAGCTGAATTTGCCCTAAACGATGTTGTTATTGAATTCAATGATGCTGAAAAAACAACGAATGGTTTTGATATTAACGGCACGTATATTCATGGAGCATCAGTCACAGGATTAACATACACGAAAGGGATGGCATGGGTTCGCGCGGCACCAGGCGACAGACTTTGCCAAACTAGCTTAGTGCACGAACTAGTCCACATTGTCTTATGGAAAAATTCAGATGATAATGGAGACCCAGATCACGAAGGAGAAAAATATAGTGGATGGTCATACCGACATACCGGCCTAATAGATGCAGTCAACAGAAGACTATGTGAATTAGGGATATAACCGCTCTTCGAAAAAATTTTATCTCCGATCAGGGACGAGATTCCTCGTCCCTTCACTTCGTTAATCCGACTTCAATAAGCTTTGATACTTCTCAATAGACATAAGACCTCGGGATTCCAGATTAACGATTGTCCCGTCGGGTAAGTAGATGTCGTAGCTCGCTTTTTCATAGACATTGGAGTTATAGAATTCATAGATAACTCCGGTGGAGATATCATCGGAGGTGTGAAGACCAGTTGTCCTCCAACAGACTAAGTCGCCCTTTTTAAAACTTGCAAAGTCCCATCTAGACATTATTCTTCACCTCCTGTTGATCGCACATCATCCCCCGGCATATCGACCAAGCGTACAGCTGCTTCAGTTATGTGTACAGTGCCTGCCTTACCGTCGAGATACTTGAAATGCACACGCTTACCATCGATATCGGTGCAGACTGCGGGAATACAGACCGAGCGACTAGTAATAACCCAGATTCTGTCATTCGGCTCAATGCCTTCCCCGGGAACAAAAGCTCTTTTTAGCATATAAATCTCCTAAGCTTGCTAACGTATCATATTATAAAACGCTATAGGGAGACTTTACACAAAAACAGTGTTGATTCTGAAAATTAATCGTCTTCTGGATCAAAGAGCTGAAGCTGTTCTGCGATTGAATTCAGAATATCCACTGCATCGTCGTGAGAGTACCCAGAGAGTATTTCCACACACTTCTTGATACAACCATCAACGTCCTTAGCAAACCCATCTTCAGGGGCTGTTCCTTCTTCTCTGTGAAAATCCTCAACAGCTTTGTCTAGATCTTTAACCAGTTGACTGAAGTCGCTATCGGACCAGTCTTTATGATGAAGAGTTCTGATAGAGTCTACGTGAGTCGGGTTCATCTTGCCACCGTCGCCTCCTTTAGACATTTCAACGTATCGTGCCCTGGTTGCCCGGAAGCGCCCCCTCATTTTTTCTACTCTGTACATGTCCATGTTCTGCTCGATCCACTGCTTAATCTGCTTGGACCGATCATGAGCTACGTTCGGTGTAGTCCTTACTTCTCTTAGAGCTGTGTCTTTTTTGTCTGTCATGGCCTATTTTCCAAACAAGCTACTCAAAGCTTTCACGAAGAAGTTTCTGTTGTCTGGCCAGCGCTCTGCCTTTTCTTGATCTGACATGGGCTTTACTTCCCCCAAAATTTCTAATACTTCTTGAAAGTCTTTTTCTTCCCAACCGCTATAGTGTAGTTCTCTAATGGTATGTTCTGTTTGACGAAACATGCCTCCGTCACCACCGTCTCTCATTGAAAGGAACTGTTCTACCTTGGTTTCGTATTGCTTAAGTGACCTTTCATGCAAGCCGCTGCCGTCTCGAGTGCTTGACTCTTTTTTAAGACGACGCAATGTAGCTACTAAGTCATCTATCTGCTGCCTGTTTTTACTCACTATGCTTTCTCCTAAGTTATTTCATAACTATCTAGATCCCACAAGTCAACGTATGTGTCTTTGGTTTTCTTGATTTTGTTCAACCACACATTGTTCATATGATTGCCGGGAACAGCTGCAATCATTTTGCACCCTGGGTTTTCTTCTTTCAAGGTCTTCTCGGCTGTCCATGGTGCTCGATGTGCACCGTAGATAAGCCTGGTTGTTAGTTCACCTTTGTTATTCTGAATGATACATGTGTATGGCATCATAGCTGACTCCTTGTTTTATTATAGTGCTATAGTGACAAAAGTTTTAAAAAATTTCTCCGGAAATTTTTGAGAGTTAGGGCCCTTTTTCTTTTTAAGACTTGCCCATATTTTGAGTTAACGCTGTGAGTGCCCGGGACGGTTCTCTGGCCGGACCTCTAGTTCTTCGATGATCTCTTTGCCCTCACCGACTGTTGCTACCGGAATTAGCTTGCCTTCTCCGACAACATAAAAGCCGTCTGAGCGATGAGTAAGCCTCAAGGGCCCTGATGTGTTAAACTTCATACCGTCTGAAAATTCTAGTTTGGACATGTTAATTCTCCCATTGATTGTTAGTATTTGGCATTGTTAGTAGTGGTGCGCTGTCGATTGATTCCTGAAGCACTTCGATCATTGCTTCAACTACCTTAGGTTCATAAGACTTAAGCAAGGACTCTCTTAGAACGTACATGATGTTGGCTGCTGATTTTGTATCTTGCCTCTGTGCAACTGTAAGCTCGTACCCAAGTAAGCCAATACACTCATGTGCCTTTTCTTCGTCCCAATCACATGCCTCTAAGATCTTTGTATAAAACTTAAGCATGAGAAAGTCGTGTGTTTTGTTCATTGTGTCTCCAAAAAAGTAAAAAGTTTGCCGAAAGTTCTCCGGAAAAATTTGAGCCGGTACTAAGGCCGTCCCCCGCAGAGGGCTTCCACTGAGTATGTAGAGGCCCTGCGTAGTGGGGCTCTCTAGGGCCCTCTTAGAGGCCCTTCGCAGTGGCCCCCTAGTAAAGGCTTGTAGAGGCCCCTAATTTTCATCTGTCCAGACCCCTTCGCTAGTCCAGCCGGAAATGTCTAATTCGTAGGGCTTGTGTCCCGGTGTAGAATCAGGCTCGAAACTAACATAATAGTTTTCACTCGGCAGGTCAAAATCAGGTTCGAAGACGTAGCCAGCCCGTTCAAGGGGATCACGCTCTAGATAGCGCTCAAGGGCTTGATCATCCGTTCCGACTAATGCTTTAAAGAGCGGTTCGCCATCGGCCCATTCTATAGCCCATAGGCCCTCTTCGTAGCCTACGATCAGAGCTTCAATGATCTCATGGTTGTCGTAGTCTCCCGTGTTGAGATAACGTTGAGACCGTCTCTTTAAAGCTTCAATGTTGAAATCGATAATCTTGTCTTCCATCTTCGTGCTCCTAAGCTATTGATTTTAAAGATTTTTTTTACACCACGTTTGAATATACGGAATGACTACTTTTACTAGCTCCTTGTTCCGGAACTTATGGCTTAGCTTCCCTAGACGGATCCAGCCGAACTCATCGTTCTCTGGCTTACCTAATTCTTCGCTGACTGGAAGAAAGGGTTCGTTGGTGCTGCATCGAGTAGCTAAATAGTAAGTGACCTCTTTTAGATTCTTGCCTTTTCCCCTATAGACTACCGGCCCTTTCTCGACCATGTTATAATCCAGGAGGGGATGCAGAGATACTTCTTCTGATGTTTCACGAATTGCTGCTTCAGCGTCTGACTCCCCCTCTTCAATGATACCCTTAGGGAAATCCCAGTGTGCATATGCCCGTACTGCTAGTACAGTTGGTTCTGGTTTAGAGTTAGTGTCTACTATTATAATGCCTGCGCTTCGTTTCATGTTGTCTCCTAGTATAGGTTGTCTAGTATGGTGTTACAGTTTGGACATGTATCTACCATCACGTTGTTTATAAAGGTTTCTGATACATGCAGCGTGCAAAATACATGGCCACACTTACAGAAATAAAGATTAAGCGAGTTGTCTTCTTCACAATAAGCACATACAGCAGGTGCTTCTTTGTTCTTCTCTTTCAAGAGATGTTTTAAAACATTCTTCGTAGACTCTGCATTGGTATCGTCTTTACTCATTGTCGATCCTTACACAGTCTCTTAGTTTTATTAGTCTGGGTAGCTTTGGATGGTCTGCTCTGCACATCATAACACCGCCGACATATAAAACTTCAGCAACTATAAACTTATATTGGGTCCCCTTATAAACTGTCTGCACTAAATCACCAGTCTTAATAATACTATTCATCTTCACCAAATTGTTCAAAATCAAAAAAAGGAGCACCCCAGAAGAGGTGCTCCCGGATTCGTTAGGCAGCGGAGACGCGTGCCACCTCACGAAATCCTCGTTTGTTAAGCTCTAGGAAGAATGTACCACCAGCACCACCAAAGCGGTTCTTAACCATCTGGAGTACACGGCACCCACGAAGATCAGGGTCTTTTTCCTCAACAGATAGGGTCATCATGGAATCAACCATGTGCTTAAGGACGTTGGAACCAGCCATCTGGCCGCTCTTGTTCACCTGTCCGATGACCACTGCGTTTGCATAGTGCTCCTTACAGTAGTCAGTAATCATTGCCAGACAGCGACGGTCCTTAGCACGACCACCACCACCGTTAGCGTACTTCCCATCATCCAGCGTTTGAAGGCTGTCAACGATAAGGAAGAAAGGTTTGTTTTTATTACCGCGCTTGTTACGCAGTGTAGTGCAGTACTCCAAAAGAGCAGGAACCGAAGTCTCCTGGCCGGCATGGAATCCGTGCTGAAGATTAAGACGCTCAGCAACGAGCTTAACTTGGAAGAGACTTTCCTCAGCAGTGTTGAATACCACCAGGGCACCTTGCTTAGTAAGCTGATCAGCCATCTTAAGCATCATGGTAGTCTTGCCACTACCTGGAGTACCAGTAAAGAAAGTCACAGCAGATGGAGTGAAACCATGTCCACCAAGGGCTGCATCGATATAGGGCACACCGCACTTAACTTTGTTCCGAAGCTGCTTAGGCACCTTCACTTTAAGGATGTTAGTACCAAATTCGATTCCATCGGACTTAACGTTGAGCTTCATTTGTGCCATCTTTGCATCTCCTAGTTTGACGACTTGTTGAGTGCGGGGTCCATCCCCTCCTCATCTACATATACATTATACCATGTGTAGCAAGTATTTGCACTAATTAGTAATCTTTTTTCCAATTTTTGCGACAGGCTTTTCGGCTCGCTTCCTTCTTGCGATCCTTCATAGCCCCACCTTTACGGAAATGGGCAGCAACAGCAACCCAGTTACGGGTTCTAATCTTTTTGTTGGATTTCTTGCTAGCCATGTTTCCTTTCCCTGTGTGTCTATTATAACACTATGTAGGTAAGAATTGCACTTATTTATAGCTAGTAATTATCCCATGGGTCTGAGTCTCGTCTTGCGAATCTGTGGTATCTGTACGACTCGAGCAATCCAGACATTCTTTTATAAAACCAGATGCCTGCTATTACAACGCTGATGTCATAAAAAACTTCACCCATGTTACTGTCCCCTCTATGTATGGTCGGCCGACTGGGACTCGAACCCAGAACCTGCGGTTTATGAGACCGCTGCTCTAACCTGATTGAGCTATCAGCCGATAATAAAACGGCTTTGATGAGACTGCATCTCACCCTTGTGTTTCGGAAGTGCCGTAACCTCCCTAGTATTATCCAACGTTTGCAACCGCTGATTCCTCCGATGCACCGAAGCGAGCACTAATACTTGCTCTTGTAAACTTATTGCCTTACTTCATGTGTTAAAACCCTAACAATATCAATAACTTAGATCCTCGATGGTGGGCCGTCCGAGACTCGAACTCGGAACCTGCGGGTTAAAAGCCCGATGCTCTACCTGTTGAGCTAACGGCCCACTATCTATGAAAAAATGCATGGACGTTGGCGCGACCCCTCCGCGGCTGCTATTAAATCTGTACCAGTCGGCGGTTTCGACTTTGTGCACGCCTTGGTGCCACCATTGACCGGTTTGGTGTCGATGCCGTTTCCTGCAATACATCATTATAGACGGAGCCCTCCATGCTGGCGGATTAAAACAAACACAAAATATTTCAGTGCCTGTCTTTTAAGTTACAAAGATCAAATGGTACGCCCTGTAGGATTCGAACCTACGACCCTCGGCTTAGAAGGCCGATGCTCTATCCTGCTGAGCTAAGGGCGCAAAGTTCGGGTTACTAAAGAAAGAATCAGTCTCCAATTCACCCTCTTATTTCATATAACACATTTTACTTCTTTCTCGAAGCCATCCGAGCAACTGATCTCACTCTTCAACTTTAGCAATTAAATCATTCTCATTTACGCCTTCATCATTACCTCTCTGATATTTCTATTGTAGTATTCTAGAGCCAGATGTTCAACTTAAAATTTAATCGTAACAGTCATCTAAGTCCTTGATTTTGTTGACTTTTTATTAACTGTTGAGACCACGTGCTTCGCGAACGATGTCTACCACTTCCTTACCAATGAGCTTGTGAACTGCTTGGATGTTAGGGAGATTCTGAGACTTGCTAAGTCCGTTCCAGAAGTGAATCATCTGCTCACCCCCACGAGATCGAACAAAAGCGGCAACGTTCTTAGCTTCTTTAGCAGACCACTTGCCTTCAGAACCGTGGTTGATAAGCTTCTCAATAACGCTCAAGCCTTCTGAGGCGACCAGAGACTTTGCTCGGTCTTCATCAATTTTGCCAGAAAGAACGTCTTCAGCTGAGATAACTCGTTCGTAGCGAGCAATAAACTCACTGAAAGCAATTGCTGCCTCCATACCAACGAAACCAGTAGCCAACGCGTAAAGCCCTGCAGGCCTTTCTCCAGCATGATCGCTAGGTCGCATATCCATGTGTGCCAAAGAAGAATCGAGTCGGTGCCAAGAAGCTGGTGTAGGAATCACCGTACCAGGCTCGACTGAAGAAGGAGCAACTCGAAGGTGCTCAGGGTTTTGACGAATGAAGTCAATAGTAATATCATCAATGTCATTCTCACCAGCCCAGTCGATCCAGTCATGAACCGTAGGGTCAAGGTCTACAACCCAAAATCGACGAAGAAGAGCAGGGTCCATATCTGCCACGTCGTATTCGTTACCGTGGTTAACAGCTGCGATAACCCGAGTCTCTGGGTGGAGACGCATGGGCTCACCATCAGCGTTGTTACCAAGCTCACGGTCCAGAACGATCTGGAAGAAGCTCTGCATGACTTGGGGCATCGAGCGGTTCAACTCATCAAGCATCAGAACCACTGGCTCACGGCAAGCACGCACGTACCAGGCTGGAAGGCAGAAGGTAGCTACCCCTGCTGTCTTAGAGGTTTCGAAGTCTGGAATACCAGAAACCTGTGACTCATCCATTGTAGAGCCACGAACATCAAGGAATGGCAAGCCGACCTCATTAGCCAAAGCCTTGCCCATAAAAGACTTACCGACACCGGTCGGGCCTCGCATCAGAACTGCGATTTCTGCGGGGAGTTGAGAAGCGAGGGTTTTGAAAGTCTTGATGTCCATTTACGTCTCCTGGAACGGGTTAAGATGGGTTATTCCTTGTCCCCATCGATGTATCTATTATACCATTTGCCGGGCAAATTTGCACATATTCTATAAAATAATTAATAAAATGCCAACTAAAAGACAAAAAATTGCTGCAGCACCTAAAACGTAGCCAACTGCAAACTTAAAAGCAAAGTTAAATAGTCTTTCTAGCAAGGTATCCTCTGATGCGTGTGTGTGGTACCGGAGACGGGACTCGAACCCGTATGCCCTATGAGCGCGAGATTTTAAGTCTCGTGTGTCTACCAATTCCACCACTCCGGCAAGATGATAGAGTTCCCAGCTTCTCTATCCAGACACAGCCTGTAAGGTCAGTACTTCGACCACGCTTACGCAACCACGAGATGGCTTACTGCTCGTAAGACTTACCCACCATCT